>CAEZSD010000019.1_pt1 | contig 11428 bp, 12 predicted proteins | sample 7263871 | NCBI WGS metagenome assembly CAEZSD01 (sample SAMEA6813771, study PRJEB35770) | uncultured Candidatus Planktophila sp. | biome: Freshwater; feature: Freshwater reservoir; material: water | place: Czech Republic | collected 2017-04-14 | depth 0.5m m | reverse complement strand
TGTTTCTTCAAAGACTCCGGTGGTTACTTTGCGCGAGGGTGGCACTCCGCTTGTGTATGCATGTGTTTTATCGGAGATGCTTGGCAATAATGTTTGGGTAAAGTTTGAAGGAATTAATCCAACTGGATCATTTAAAGATCGCGGCATGACAATGGCGATTACTAAAGCTGCAGAAGAGGGCGCAAAAGCTGTTATCTGTGCATCAACCGGAAATACATCTGCATCTGCTGCGGCCTACGCAGTAAAAGCCGGAATGGTTCCTGCCGTACTAATTCCTGAAGGCAAAATTGCGATGGGCAAACTTGCTCAAGCAGTTGTGCATGGAGCGAAACTTTTGCAAGTTGATGGAAACTTTGACGATTGTTTAGTGCTTGCTCGCGATTTATCTGAGCACTATCCAGTTTCTCTCGTGAATTCAGTGAATCCTTATCGAATTGAAGGACAGAAGACAGCCGCTTTTGAAGTAGTAGATATGTTGGGTGATGCACCAGATATTCACACTTTGCCAGTAGGAAATGCAGGAAATATCACTGCATACTGGAAGGGCTATAACGAATATCGCAATGACAAGATGTCAACGAAACTTCCTGCGATGTGGGGTTTCCAAGCTGCAGGGGCTGCGCCACTCGTTTCAGGAAAACCAGTATTAAAACCAGAAACAATTGCAACTGCTATCCGCATTGGTAACCCGGCTTCATGGGATCAAGCAATCGCTGCACGTGATGAATCTGGTGGACTCATTGATAGCGTCACAGATGAAGAAATTCTCTCTGCGTATCACTTACTTGCCTCGAAAGAAGGAATTTTCTGCGAACCTTCATCAGCCGCTGGTTTAGCAGGTCTGATTAAATACAAGAACGCAGGAAAACTTCCTAAAGACAAAACAATTGTTATTACTTGCACAGGAAATGGCCTCAAAGATATTCCTTGGGCACTCGAAGGCGCCGCAGATCCAGTTGTTGTGCCAGTAAATGCAGACGCGGCAGCAAAAGCTCTAGGTCTAGTGCGAAACAATTAAAGTGAGACAGAATTAAGCCATGGCCAAGCCAACATTTAAAGCTAATCCAATACAGGTACAAGTGCCTGCAACTTCAGCAAACTTGGGACCTGGATTCGACTCGTTCGGTTTAGCTTTTGGAATGTGCGATAGATATGTCGCACAGATTCTTGATGATCCTGGTTTAGATATCGATGTCACTGGCGAAGGTGCTGATGATGTCCCTCGGACAGATAAGAATCTTCTCGTCAAAGCGATGTACAAAGGTTTTGATTACTTAGGTGGAAAGCCAAAAGGAATTGCCATTCGTGCACTGAACGTTATTCCTCACGGACGAGGACTCGGTTCATCGGCATCTGCAATTGTGGGTGGGCTCGTACTCGCACGCGCACTTGTCCTAACTGGTACAGACAAAATGAGCGATGAAGTACTCCTCAATCTTGCAACAGAGATGGAAGGTCACCCAGATAACGTTGCTGCAGCTCTCTTTGGTGGCGCAACAGTTGCTTGGAAAGATTCCTCAACTGCAAAACATTCGGCTCATTCAATTCAGATTCCAGTAGATCCACGCATCAAGGCGATGGCATTTATCCCTTCAGGTTCTCTTTCAACAAATAAGGCGAGAAAGATGTTGCCTGAATCAATTCCATTTGAAGACGCACAACGAAATAGCACCAATACTGCACTGATGATGCACGCACTTACTATTCGTCCAGACTTACTTTTTACTGCGACAGAAGATTTCCTTCACCAGTCATATAGACAAGAAGCAATGCCAGCTTCGTATGCGCTGCTAACAAAGTTACGTGCTGCCGGAGTTGCTGCATTTATTTCTGGTGCAGGTCCAACTGTGATGGCACTTCACACTGGTGATCAAGAAGAGACAGAACAGTTAAGCCGTGCAGGTGGCGCTAAATTTGAGGGTAAATCGCTCGAAATTGCAGCCCGCGGAGCCAGCCTGCTATAGTTTGGCCATCAGTTCGACCCGGTAAGTAAGGGCAGAGTAAGAATTGATAAATCCAAGAAGTAATAAAAAATAAACCCCTGGGTTTCACTTATGTAAGTAAGCCCCAAACTGAAAAGAAATACATGACAACAACAGAACCAATTCGTTCTAGTAGCCCAGAGCTTTCAGCTATGACCCTTCCTAAATTAAAGGAAGTTGCGTCACAACTTGGTATTGATGGTGCTGCAAAGCTTAAGAAGGAAGCGCTCGTAGTTGCTATTGCAGATCTACAGGCGGCAAACCGTGAAGCTGCTAAAGCAGAACGAGAAGCACGTCGTGAAGCACGTAATGCGAAGAAGGCTAATCGCGATAACAAGTCTTCAGGTAATGGGAATTCAGATAACTCATCCGATGATGAGGATGACAACGAGGAATCTTCAGATAACAACGGTTCCTCACAAGACCGTGGCCGTGATCGCAATCGTGGTCGTGATCGCAATCGTGGCCGTGATCGCAATCGTGATCGTGGAAACCGCGAAGAGCGTGAACCAGTAATCGGCGAGGACGATGTGCTCGTTCCAGTAGGCGGCCTCGTAGATATTTTGGAGAATTACTCATTTATTCGTACAGGTGGATATTTGCCTGGTCCAAACGATGTGTACGTTTCTCAAGGACAAGTTCGTAAGTACGGACTTCGCAAGGGAGATGTTGTTACTGGCCAAGTTCGCCAAGCACGCGAAGGTGAAACTCGTCAGAAGTACAACCCACTCATCACACTTGAAACAATTAACGGAGCGCCGTACGAAGAAGCTCGTAACCGCGTCGAATTCGGAAAGCTTGTTCCTCTCTATCCTCAAGAGCGTTTACGCCTTGAAACAGAGCCAAATATTCTTACTACTCGTGTTATCGATTTGATCGCGCCAATTGGTAAAGGCCAGCGCGGACTTATTGTTTCGCCACCGAAAGCTGGTAAGACAATGGTTCTGCAATCAATTGCAAACGCAATCACAACCAATAATCCTGAGTGTCACCTCATGGTCGTTCTCGTTGATGAGCGTCCTGAAGAAGTGACAGATATGCAGCGAAGCGTTAAAGGTGAAGTCATCGCTTCAACATTCGACCGTCCTGCAGATGACCACACAACAATTGCTGAGCTAGCTATCGAGCGAGCAAAGCGTCTTGTTGAAATGGGCCATGACGTTGTAGTCCTTCTCGACTCAATTACTCGTTTGGGTCGCGCATACAACATCGCTGCTCCGGCATCAGGCCGAATTCTTTCCGGTGGTGTTGATTCAGCAGCTCTCTATCCTCCTAAGAAGTTCTTCGGTGCTGCACGTAATATCGAAGATGGCGGATCGCTCACAATTCTTGCAACAGCTCTTGTTGATACTGGATCTCGTATGGATGAAGTGATCTTCGAAGAGTTTAAGGGAACTGGAAACATGGAACTTATTCTCGATCGCAGAATGGCGGATAAGAGAATTTTCCCAGCTGTAAACGTTGTTGCTTCAGGTACACGTAAAGAAGAAATTCTTATGGGAACTGAAGAACTTAATATTGTCTGGAAGCTTCGTCGCGTATTGCACGCATTGGAGCCACAGGCAGCGCTTGAACTCTTGCTCGAGAAGATGAAGGGCACAAAGTCCAACGTTGAATTCTTGATGCAAATCCAGAAGACAACGTCAGGACCTGACGACAGCAAGTAATCACACGTAATTCACAAGAAACCCCGTTCAGATTCTGAGCGGGGTTTCTGATTTCCCACCGACCGCGCCAATAAAACACAGAGGAATCACAAGGTTGCCGTGGATAGTTTGCTTCATCAAACGGGGAACTTTCCTCACGAGAAGGAGATAAAGATGAATAAGAAGTCAGCTAGCAAGATTGCACTCGTTGTTGCACTCGCATTATTTTCAGGAGCAGGATCTGCAGTAGCTGCAGAGAAAACTCCAAAACCAGTTTCAGCTGAAAAAGTTGCATACCAAGCAGCAGTAACTGCTTACAAAGCAGCAATTGCAACATATCGCACAGGTGCAGAAGCAGCTCATTCAGCACATAAGGCAGCACTTGCATCTGCTAAGACAACTCTTGATACCGCACTTGCTGCAGCAAAGACTGCAGATGCAAAAGCAGCTGCACGCGCTGCACACAAGAGCGCAGTAGCAGCAGCTAAGGCAACTCATGAAGCAGCAATTGCAGCACTCGGTGCAAAACCAGTTGCACCTGCAAAGCCAGCTAAGTAAGTAGCACCTTCGTACTCTTCAGGGACGTTGAAAGCCGCAGGATCCACGATTGTTCTCCGCGTGGATTTTGCGGTTTTCTCCTTTTACGAGAGGATTAGCGCCTATCGCCAGCCCATGGCAATGACCTGGTTCACCGCAGCTGCGGACCCAGCCAACGCTAGAAATAGCAAGAAGAGGAAAAAGAATGAAGAAAGATATTCATCCAGAGTACAAAGATACTCAAGTCACTTGCGGTTGCGGTGAAAAGTTTGTTACCCGCTCAACTGTTGCAAGTGGATCAATTTATGTAGAAGTTTGTTCTGTATGCCACCCGTTCTACACAGGTAAGCAGCGCATCCTTGATACTGGTGGACGCGTCGCTAAGTTCGAAGAGCGATTCGGTAAGAAAACAGCTAACTAGCTTTTCAAAGAGACCGCATCGCAGCCATCTGGTTGCGGCGCGGTCTTTTTATTTCTCAAGGATTTAACACGGAGCCCTTGATTCAAGATTGAAAGGAGAAGTCATATGAGTAACGATCGCTTTGCATCCGCACATGAAATGGTGCGCGAATATCAAGAGCTTGAACTGAAGATGGCAGATCCTTCAATTCATGAGGATCAAGGTAAAGCCCGCCAATTAGGACGCCGTTATGCCCAACTTGGCCCAGTGGTTGCAGGATTTAATGCCTGGAAATCTGCGGCAGATGATTTAGAAGCGGCAAAAGAAATGGCTGCCGAAGATGCATCGTTTGCGTCCGAACTTCCCGCAATGGAAATTGCCGTTGAAACTGCTGCCGAAAAGCTAGAAGAGTTATTGCTTCCACGTGATCCCAACGATGATCGCGATGTCATTATCGAAGTAAAAGCTGGAGCAGGCGGAGACGAATCCGCACTCTTTGCTGGCGACTTGGTGCGTATGTATCAGCGATATGCCGAAAAGCGTGGCTGGAAAATCGAAATCATTGATATGACTGAATCCGAACTCGGTGGATACAAAGATATTTCTATGGCCGTGAAATCAAAGGGAACGCCTGAACCGGGAACAACTCCTTATGCACGACTTAAATTTGAAGGTGGAGTGCACCGTGTGCAACGTGTTCCAGAAACAGAGAGCCAAGGACGAATCCACACTTCTGCAGCAGGTGTCTTGGTTCTTCCAGAAGCAGAAGAAGTCGATGTCGAATTGAATATGAATGATGTACGTGTAGATGTTTATCGCTCATCAGGACCTGGCGGACAGTCAGTGAACACAACTGACTCTGCGGTGCGTTTAACTCACGTACCAACGGGCATTGTTGTGTCATGCCAAAATGAAAAGTCACAGCTACAAAATAAAGAATCTGCACTGCGAATTTTGCGTGCACGATTGCTTGCAGATGCACAGGAGAAGGCCGAGGCTGCAGCTATGGCTGAACGCAAGAGCCAAGTTCGTACAGTCGATCGCTCCGAACGAATTCGTACATATAACTATCCAGAAAATCGCCTCAGCGATCACCGCGTCAATTACAAAGCAAATAATTTAGATGCAGTTCTTAACGGAGAATTAGACGAAGTAGTACAGGCACTTCTCGATGCCGACAGAGCGGCAAAGCTCTCGTCAACTAGTTAATTTCACAGTTAAGAATCAGCTATGGAACTCACTTTCAAGGAATTCTTGCGAAGCGGTAAGGAACAACTTTCTACCGTTGGATTTGCCGAAGTAGAAGCTGAAATCTTGTTGGCGCACACTCTTGGAATTTCAAGAATGGATTTACATAATGCGATTACGGTGGAAAATGCACTTGCTTCTATCAGCGATATGGCAATCGTTGAGGAAACTTTTTGGAAATTGTTGGACCGCCGCTGCAACCATGAACCTCTTCAATACCTCACCGGAGTCGCGTACTTCAGACATCTAGAAATAAAAGTAGGCCCAGGTGTACTTGTCCCAAGGCCTGAAAGTGAATTACTTGTAGAGGCGGCGCTGGCGCACATTGAAAAGATTCAAGGACCAGTCAGTGTTGTTGATTTAGGTTCTGGCTCAGGCGCGCTTGCTCTCGCCATTGCAACCGAAGCACCACACACGCATGTGATCGCTGTAGAAAAAAGTCCAGAAGCGATTCATTGGTTGAAAGAAAATGTTTCATATATCGATGAAAAAGTTCGTATTCTTGAATCAGATGTAGCAACGGCCCTCGTTGGCGTGAAATGCGATGTAGTGATTGCAAATCCACCTTACGTACCAGATTCGCAAGAACTCCCGCGAGATGTACGCGAACATGAACCTAATGTTGCTTTGTATGGGGGAGTCGATGGCATGAAAGCCCCTCGTCTCTTTATTTCAACAGCTGCGCGAATATTAAAATCTGGCGGATTTTTGGCGATCGAACATCATGAAAATCAGGGTAAGGAAATCGCTGATGTCTTAAGCGATGAATTCGTAGATATTCTTCTCCATAACGATTTAACAAATCGTCCACGATTTACGACTGCTGTGAGGAGATAACGATGGCACCGCGCGTTGATCTCAAACAGGGCGAACTGAAGAAGCATGTAAATCGAGCACTCACTGCGATTCGAGATGGATATGTCATCGTTGCTCCGCTCGAACATGGCTATGTATATCTCGCAGATGCGTTCTCGCCATTTGCAGTGCGTGCAATGCATGTCCTGCATGGATCAGATGATGGTGTTGCTGCCCAAGTATTAATTCACAGTGCAACAACAGTCCGAGGTGTAACTCGCGAGATTTCAACTAGTTCAGAGAAACTAATAAATGAATTTTGGCCTGGATTACTTTCTCTTACATTGAAACCTAACCGCGGATTGAATTGGGATCTTGGAGATGATCAATTTTTAGATCAAGTAAATGTGAGAGTTCCCAAGTCACGATTTATTCGCGCACTTCTAAAGGAGTCCGGACCGTTAGCTGTTCTCAGTGCATCTGTTGCTGGTGAAAGTCCTTTACTGAAAATTGATAGGTCGGCAGTGAAAAGCTGGGATGTCGCTCTTGTATTCGATAACGGCGGCCTGAAATCTGGTCCTCGAACCACAATCGTTGAGCAGTCAGATTCTGGTTTACGCGTTGTGCGTGAAGGTGCAATCACGGTGGCCGAGATGACAGCGGTCGCACCGGGCATTTTCGTCGACTAACTATTAGGCTGGCGCCCATGTCCGAAACTTTCTATGGCCCAGATTTCAATCTTCTTTCGAAGCAAGATCCAGATATCGCAGCGGTACTGCTCTCAGAACTCAAGCGTCAGCAAACTAATCTTCAACTGATTGCTTCTGAAAACTTCACTTCACGTGCAGTTCTTGCCGCGCTCGGTTCAACACTTTCGAATAAGTATGCAGAGGGATACCCAGGAAAGCGTTATTACGGCGGATGCGAAGAAGTAGATAAAGCCGAGACGATTGCAATAGACCGTGCGAAGTCACTTTTTGGTGCAGAGCATGCCAACGTGCAACCACACTCTGGTGCAAGCGCAAACGTTGCGGTGTATCAAGCATTTACTAAGCCGGGGGATACCGTTTTAGCAATGTCGCTTCCTCACGGCGGCCACCTCACTCACGGATCGAAAGTAAATTTCTCAGGCAAGTGGTTCAACATTGTTTCCTACGGTGTGCGCCAAGATAACGAACTCATCGACTATGACGAACTTCGCGATCTTGCGATAGCAAATAAGCCAAAGATGATTTGTTCGGGTGCAACCGCTTATCCGTCCCTGATTGACTTTGAAAAAGTCCGTGCGATTTGTGATGAAGTCGGTGCAATCATGTGGGTAGATGCTGCTCACTTCATTGGGCTAGTGGCAGGTAAAGCGATTCCATCACCTGTGCCATATGCGGATGTAGTTTCTTTTACTACTCATAAAGTATTGCGCGGACCTCGCGGTGGAATGATTTTGACCAAAGCAGAGCACGCAGCTGCAATAGATAAAGCTGTGTTTCCTGGAATGCAAGGCGGGCCAATCATGTCTGCAGTTGCTGGAAAGGCAATTGCTCTTGCAGAGTGTGCAACACCGGCATATCAAAAGTATGCAAAGGATGTCATCGTCAATGCCCAGACTCTTGCAGCAGCACTTGAATCGGAAGGTATGCGCGCAGTATCTGGCGGGACACAAACTCACTTAGCACTTATAGATATTCGCTCAACTGGAGTAAATGGAAAAGTTGCCGACGAACGATGTGGCGCAGCTGGAATCGTATTAAATAAGAATTCAATTCCTTACGACCCAGAAGCGCCTTCAGTCACTTCTGGTATTCGCGTTGGAACACCTGCTACAACAACTCAAGGCATGGGTACTCCAGAGATGAAGGTAATTGCTTCACTTATTGCTCGCGCGATTAAGACAGATGATGCAGCAGCACATGCTGCGATCAAATCTGAAGTACACGCTCTGACTGCAAAGTTTCCTATCTACCAAGCGTAGAAAATAATTATCAATGCGTGAGTACTTAGTAACACTGCTTCTAGCGGCAGCGCTTTGTTATGTAGTCACGCCATTTGTTCGTATTTGGGCGCTGAAGTTTGGCGCTGTTGCGCATATTCGCACTCGAGATATTCACACAACACCTACTCCTCGCTGGGGCGGTCTTGCGATGTGGATTTCAATGGCACTTACATTCGCCATGGTTAATCATTTATCGCTCGTGGGAAAGTCATTTGGTCGCGATTCTCTTGGAATTTTTTGCGCGGCAACTCTGCTTGTTGCAATTGGCCTCATTGATGATCGCTACGAGTTAGATGCTCTGACAAAGTTGGCCGGACAAGCGCTAGCCGCAGGAATTCTTCTGCTCTTTGGAATTCAAGTTTTGTGGGTACCTATTAACGGCGTCATAACTCTGCCCCCAAGTATTGGCCAGCTAGCAACCGTCATCATTGTCTTGGTCACCATTAACGCGGTGAATTTCATTGACGGTCTTGATGGTTTAGCCGCAGGAATCGTCGCAATTTCTGGTGCGGCATTTTTCGCATTTGCTTACCTATTGGCAGTTGTTTACGGCTTTAATCGAGCAGGTGCGCCATCGTTGATTACGGCAGTAATCATTGGAATTTGTGTGGGTTTCCTTCCACACAATGTTCATCCTGCAAAGATTTTTATGGGAGATTCAGGTTCGATGTTCCTAGGCTTGCTGCTGGCAGCATCTGCAATAACTCTCACTGGGCAAATAGATCCCAATGCAATCTCAGCAGAAAAACTTGGTCCAACACTTCTTCCTTTGGCACTTCCATTTGCCGTTCTTGCAATTCCATTGATTGATTTATTTTCTGCGATTTTCCGTAGATTGCGCGCCGGTCAATCACCGTTTAGTTCAGATAAAGAACATTTGCATCACCGAATCCTGCGGGCAGGAAATTCGCATCTTCGCACTGCGGTTATTTTATATTTGTGGACTGCAACGATTGCATTTCCAGTCGTAGTTTCAGCTTTTGCCCCACTCTGGACAGCAGCTATTGTTGCGGGACTGATGTTGGGATTCACCACATATTTTTCAAAGAAGGGCGTGAGAACTCTTGAAAAAGCTGGCAAGTAACGAAGAGCAATTATTACGTGGTGCGCTTATCCCAACATTTATTGTGGGGCTGATTGCAATTATTGTTTCAACAATTGTGCAAGGTTTACCAGGACTTTCAGGTGCACTCCTGGCTCAAGTGGTGGTTCTCATTTATTTCTTGGTTCATATTTTTATTTCAAAACTTTCGCGAAACTTAGACCCCATCAGCACGATGGCTCTTGCGATGTTCTCCTACTTTGCCAAGTTCATGCTTTTAGGAGCCTTCTTGTGGGCGCTCACCAAGTACACCTCACGCGAAACAATTGACCGAACCAGCTTTGGAGTCTCGGCGATTGCGCTCACCTTCGCTTGGCTAGGCGGGGAGATCGCTAGTTATCTAAAACTCAAAACTCATCTACCATTGCCACATGAGCAACGAACCAACTAATCGTCGAGAAGAGAATGCGCTGTGGTCGATCTTCGGCTATCTCGTATCAGGTCTACTTTTTTGGGGTGGCGTTGGCTGGGCAGCAGACCATTTCTTGAACACCACGTACTTCACCTTGGTCGGGCTGCTCGTGGGCATGGGCGGGGCGCTCTATCTGGTCTGGCTCAGATTCGGTCGAGAGTAAACGAGACCGGCAGTATGGCTAGAGGTCGCGAGTAGCCTTTTTCAGCTACTGATAGTGACCAGCCACACGGCAAAAACTCACTTTCTCGATTTCACAGGGGGCAGGTTTTCCCCATAAGGTAGGCCTGCTTTACCGCTTCCCCAGCAAATGGTTTATAAACCCTTTCGAAATTTTCTAGGAGTGTGTGTGCGCGCGTTGAGTTTCTTACACGCTGAAGGTGATGGATTCGTCCCACCTAGTACAAACGACTTCAACCTTCCTCCACTTACTGAATCACTTCCTTGGCTTACAAAGCCAGTTCTTCTTGTATTTCTCTCAGTGATTCTTGTATCTGTATTTTTCGTACTTTCTTCACGAAAAGCAGCAATCGTTCCATCAAAGCTTCAATTCGCTGGAGAAAGCATTTATGCCTTTGTGCGTAATGATCTTGCTCGCGATGTTATCGGCCATGACTTCATGCGCTTTGTCCCATATCTATTTACTCTCTTTACATTTGTGCTCACAAATAACATTTTCGGAATCGTTCCATTCCTTCAATTCCCAGCGATGTCTCACGTGGGATTCCCTTACGTGCTCGCAATCTTTACCTTTGTCGTTTTTCATTATGTAGGTATTCGCAAGCAAGGTCTTATTAAGTACCTCAAGGAAATTGCATTTATGCCTGGAGTACCAAAGCCTGTTTACATTTTGCTTACTCCTATTGAAGTCGCAACCTTCTTCCTTGTGCGTCCATTGACGCTCTCACTTCGTCTCTTTGCAAATATGTTCGCGGGCCACTTGTTGTTGCTCGTATTCATTATGGGTGGTGATTACATGATGCATGATTCACATCTGATCATGAAGTTATTTAGCCCGTTCTCATTTGCATTTGGTATTGCCCTGACATTCTTTGAATTCATGGTGCAATGCCTTCAGGCTTACATCTTTACCCTGCTTACAGCTCTTTACATCGCCGGCGCCCTTGCCGACGAGCACTAACTAGCACCACAACAACGCACCACCAAACGAAAGGTAATAAAATGGAAGGCACACTCAACCTGGTCGGTTTTGGCCTATCAGCAATTGGTCCAGCAATTGCAACAGGAATGATCTTCGCTGCGTACATCAACGGCGTAGCTCGTCAACCAGAAGCACGTAGCGTTCTCCAGCCAAT
>CAEZSD010000018.1_pt1 | contig 11961 bp, 8 predicted proteins | sample 7263871 | NCBI WGS metagenome assembly CAEZSD01 (sample SAMEA6813771, study PRJEB35770) | uncultured Candidatus Planktophila sp. | biome: Freshwater; feature: Freshwater reservoir; material: water | place: Czech Republic | collected 2017-04-14 | depth 0.5m m | reverse complement strand
GTTCTTGGTTCGTAATGGATTTATGGCGAGAACACCGAGGGGCAGAGTTGCTACATCTTTGGGCTTTGAACATGTGGGACGCACACCACCCCCCGGAATAGCCTCTCTTTTCGACACACCAGCGCCTGACGCCTAGACTCTCCTCTTATGTCCACACCTACTAAACCAGTGAAGACCTCTAGCCGACCAGTTCGAGCCTTGGCAATCTTGGCAGTACTTCTTGTGGGACTTATGGCCACCGCCCTTATTCAAGGTGCGACCTCTGTCCGACTTGGTCTTGATCTACGAGGTGGCACAAGCGTCACTCTTCAGCCGCGTGCATCTAATGATTCAAACAAAATTACATCTGAGGCAATCGATCAGGCAGTATCAATTATTCGCCAGCGTGTGAATTCACTTGGTGTTGCTGAATCTGAAGTAACTGCGCAGGGCAGTGGAACAAATCGTCAGATTGTTATTTCAGTACCTGGTGATTCAGGTCGTCGCGTCGTAGATTTAGTAGGACAGACAGCTGAGTTACGTTTCCGCCAAGTGTTAGCTGAATCTTCAGCGCTCGGTGGAGCCGCCTCTGATACTGCAACACCGGCATCAGGCGTGTCAGCGGCATTGAATGCAAAATTTGCAGCACTTGATTGTTCAAATCCATCAAGTCTGCAAGGAACTGGTGCAGATGCACCTACAGACACAATTGTCGCCTGTTCACGTACAGGTACAAGTAAGTACATTCTTGCCCCAGCTGAAGTTTTAGGTCGTCAAGTTTCTAAAGCATCTGCGGGAATTGATTCACAGGGCGCTAGCGCTTGGTACGTACTTCTTACTTTCAATGGTGATGGAACAAAGGCATTTGGTGCACTCACATCACGAGTGACTTCATTGCCTTCTCCGCAGAATCAAGTTGCAATTGTTCTCGATGGTCTTGTCGTGTCTGCTCCAGTTATCAATGAAGCTATTCCTTCAGGTAATGCTCAAATTACTGGATCATTTTCGCAAGTTGAAGCGCAAGATTTAGCAAATGTACTCAAGTACGGAGCTCTACCTCTTGCATTCGACAGAGGCGAAGTGCAGCAAGTTTCACCAACTCTTGGTTCTGATCAATTGCGTGCAGGATTGCTTGCTGGAATCCTTGGCCTTGGTTTGGTTGTACTTTTCTCAATCTTCTATTACAGAGCACTTGGTTTTGTGACAGTAGGCTCTCTATTAATCGCATCAGCTCTCGTGTATCTCTTGTTCTTAGTCTTGGGCGAAGCTATTGGATTCACACTTACCCTTGCTGGAATTGCCGGAGCAATCGTTGCCATCGGTATTACTGCAGACTCATTTATCGTTTTCTTCGAACGTGTACGTGATGAAGCGCGTGAAGGCCGATCACTACGTTCTGCCGTTGAAAGTGGTTGGGCACGCGCTCGACACACAATTATCGTGGCTGACATGGTCTCAATCCTTGCAGCGGTACTTCTCTACTTCTTCGCAGTCGGTGGAGTCCGCGGATTCGCATTCACGCTAGGACTCACAACAATTGTTGACTTATTGGTTGTATTTATCTTTACAAAGCCGATAGTGACAATTATTGCGCGAATGAATTTCTTTGCATCAGGACATCCTCTTTCTGGCTTCTCAGCTAAGAGTGTTGGACTCAAGAGTGCAACTTCTCAATCAAATTCAACTGTGGAGGCATAAGACAATGGCTAAATTTTCCGGTCTCGGTGGTCGTCTCTATTCAGGAGAGACATCATTTAATATTGTTGAAAACCGTAAGCGTTGGTATTCAATCTCTGCACTCTTCATTCTTGCCTCTATTGCTGCTCTCGTAATTCAAGGTCTGCACTTAGGGCTTGAGTTCAAGGGTGGAGCTTCATACACACTCAATAAGGCGAATGTTTCTGTTGAACAAGCACGTACTTCGGTTGCAAACATTGGCATCGAAGGCGAAGTAATTGTTCAGAAAATTGGCGACACCAAGGTTCGCATCCAGACTGGCGCTGTCACTCCAGCTCAGTCATCTGCGATTGAAACCGCACTCACTTCAACTTTTGGAGTAACCGCGGAATCAATTGATACCCAACTAGTTGGACCATCATGGGGTAAAGAGATCACCAAGAAAGCAATCTACGGTCTTATTGCCTTCCTTCTAGCAGTAATGCTCTTCCTTGCAATGGCATTTGAACCCAAGATGGCAATAGCAGCAATTGTTGCTGTGGTTCACGACGTTTTCATTACTGTTGGTATTTATGCTCTTGTTGGTTTTGATGTAACGCCGGCGACAGTCATCGGTTTCTTGACCATTCTTGGTTACTCGCTTTATGACACAGTAGTTGTGTTTGATAAAGTTCGAGAGAACACAAAGTCTGTTGCAGCGAATTCAAAGCAGACCTATTCACAAGCAGCTAACTTGGCTGTGAATCAGACTTTGGTTCGTTCAGCGAATACTTCAATCATTGCTCTACTTCCTGTTGCTTCGATTCCCTTTGTTGGTGCTGGATTACTTGGAGCAGGAACCCTAAAGGATCTTTCACTCGCTCTCTTTATTGGTCTTGCGGTGGGAACGTATTCTTCAATCTTTATAGCGCCACCATTCTTAGCTCAACTACGCGAAAAAGAGCCTGCTATGCAAGCACTTGCTAAGCGTGTTGCAGCTCGCGGGGGAGCAGCACCTGTTGCAGATGTAAAGGCTGCCAAGCCATCAACTGGAAGTGGACCTCGTAATCAACCAAAGCGTAAGGGTCGCAAATAACTTTTAGGTTGTTATGAGTATCGACTCCCTGCTTGCACCTTTGGTTGATGAGCTCAAGGAGCATCACCCAAACTCGCAGACTGCAGAGATTGAACGTGCGTACAACGTTGCGCGCACAGCCCATGATGGTCAGTTTCGAAAATCCGGTGAAGATTACATAACTCATCCTGTTGCGGTCTCAAAGATTTTGGCTGAACTTGGGCTTAATGAAACAACGATCATCGCATCTCTCTTGCACGATACAGTCGAAGATACACCTTACTCACTTGATCAGTTACGTAATGATTTCGGCGATGAGATTGCGAACCTTGTTGACGGTGTCACTAAATTAGACAAACTTACGTACGGACCTACAGCAGAAGCTGAAACGGTACGAAAAATGGTAATTGCCATGTCTAGAGACATTCGAGTGCTTGTCATAAAACTGGCAGATAGATTGCACAATGCGCGCACGTGGGGATTTGTTTCTTCTGAAAGCGCTCATCGAAAGGCTCGAGAGACTCTCGATATCTACGCACCATTAGCTCATCGCTTGGGAATGAACGCCATTAAGTGGGAACTTGAAGATCTTTCTTTCGCAGTTCTAGAGCCCAAGAAATTCGAAGAAATTTCTAGATTGGTTGCAGAACGTTCTCCATCGCGTGATGCACTTACCGCTGAGGTTATTGCCGATGTTGAAGCAGATCTTGCAAAAGATAGTATTTCTGCGACTGTTACTGGGCGTAAGAAACATTTCTTCAGCGTTTATCAGAAGATGGTTGTGCGTGGTCGCGAGTTCAATGATATTTATGATCTTGTTGGAATTCGAGTTTTAGTTAATGATGTTAAAGATTGTTACGCAGTTCTAGGTTCGATCCATGCTCGATGGAGTCCTGTTCCTGGTCGCTTCAAAGATTACATTGCAATGCCTAAGTTCAATTTGTATCAATCTCTGCATACGACAGTGATTGGACCAACCGGTAAAGCCATCGAGATTCAAATTCGCACATACGAAATGCATTCACGAGCAGAATTCGGTATTGCTGCGCACTGGAAATATAAACAAGGGGGAGACCCAGAAACTAACTCTCCTGAGATGTTGTGGCTTCGCCAATTGCACGAATGGCAGAAAGAAACTGAAGATCCGTCAGAATTCTTAGAGGCTCTGCGATTTGATTTGGGAAGCCCTGAAGTTTTCGTCTTCACTCCGAAAGGCTCTGTGGTTGCCCTTCCTGGTGGATCTACTCCGGTTGACTTTGCTTTTTCTGTTCACACAGATGTTGGTTTACGTTGCGCAGGAGCAAAAGTAAATGGGCGCTTAGTTCCTCTGGAGTCGAAACTTAACAATGGTGATGTCATTGAAATTGTTACAAATAAAGGGGAACACGCTGGTCCTAGTCGAGATTGGCTCAACTTTGTAAAGAGTCCTCGTGCGAGATCAAAGATTAAGGCATGGTTCAGTAAGGAGCGACGCGAAGAAGCAATTGATGCAGGACGAGAATCGATTGCTCGACAGATGCGCAAAGCCGGACTACCACTACAGAAAATTTTTGCGGGTCAGTCACTTCTCGAATTGGCTCACGATATGCATTACGCCGATATCGATGCTCTCTATAACGCCGTGGGTGATGGCCATGTGTCTGCAGCTTCCATTATTGAAAAGTTAGTTGCAAGTATGGGTGCTGAGGATTCTCATCCCGAGGCCACAATTGAACATATTCCGACTGGAACTCAAGCTACGAAGAGAACTTCTAGCGCTGTTGAAGTGGAAGGCGTTGATGATGTTCTTGTGAAATTGGCACGTTGTTGCACGCCGGTACCAGGCGACGCAATTATGGGTTTCATAACGAAGGGCTCTGGCATTTCGGTGCATCGCGAAGATTGCATTAACGCATCCGATTTGCGTACGCACCAAATCGAGAGGGTAGTGGGAGTTAAATGGCTTGCTGGAGCAGCAAGTATCTTCCTTGTAAATATTCAGGTTGAAGCTCTTGATCGGGCAAGGCTTTTGGCCGATGTGACAAGAACGCTATCTGAACAACATGTAAATATTTTGAGTGCGGCAGTAAGTACATCGAAAGATCGTGTAGCAATTTCGAGATTTACTTTTGAAATGGCTGATGCAAAGCACCTAGATTCAGTATTAGCTGCAGTACGCGCTATTGAAGGCGTGTACGACGTTTATCGAACTTAAGAATTAATTGAATTCGGCGAGATGCTTTTGCGCCTCTGCCAACCACACCTTACGAGCTTCGGCTGATTCAAGAGCTTCTTTAGCCTTCTTATCATTGCCGGCGGCCTGTGACTTGGCTGCAATCTTTGCGTAGTTTTCAATTGATTCAGTCAATTGAGCTACAACTTCAGCAGCGCGTGATTTTGCAGCCGGGTCAGTCTTACGCCAAATCTCTGCTTCAGCAGCCTTAATTTCAGCCTCAACTTTTTCAACTCGGGCATCAAAAGCTGCTCGCTTATCGCGATGAGTGATTCCAATCTTCTCCCATGAACGCATGAGATCACGGAACGAATTCTTTGCGGCTTTGACATCAGTAAATGGAATAAGGGCTTCGATTTGCACGATGAGTTCTTCTCGCTTAGCAAGATTTGCAGTCATCGAAACTTCGCGCTTTTCTAAGTCAGCGTTCTTCGCAGCGAAGAATTGATCTTGAGCTGCTTTAAAACGTGCCCAGTTCTTTGCATCCTCATTCTTCTTGCCTCGTCCAGCTGCTTTCCAAGAGTCCATAAGAACTTTGAATCTGCGTGCTGTTGCGACCCAATCAGTTGAAGTCGCTAGCTTTTCAGCTTCAGTAATAATTGCAGTCTTTGCTTCTGTCACCTTGCTTGAGGTTGCTTCAAGTTGTGCGAAGTGAGTGCGACGACGCTTATCAAACTTATTTCGTGATGCAGAAAAACGCTTCCAGAAATCAGCGTCAACTTTCTTATCTAGACGAGGAGCAGCTTTCCACTCATCAAGAAGAGCCTTAAGACGATCTCCGGTAACTTTCCAATTTTCGGAGAGAGCTAGTGATTCTGCTTCAGCAACAATCTTCTCTTTCTCAATAACAATCTGTTCGCGACGCGCAGCTTTTGCTGCAGACTCTGCAGCTTTCTTAGCTTCGTATGCTTCCCGATGTCCTTCAATCAGTGGCTCAATCTGTTCTACTGATTGGGCAAGGGCGTCAAGATCTCCAACTCCGTTAAGTTCACGAACTTGCTGACGCAATTTCTTCACTGCCTCATAGGCATCTTGTGGAACCATCGCGCCACTTGTAATGCGAGCAGCTGTCAACGCAACTTCAGATGCAACTGCTTCAAACTTTCTAACGAAATATGCAAGCGCTTCTTCAGCGCTCTTGCCTGGGTATGAACCGACAGGCTTTTCACCTTCACGTGTGCGCACAAATACAGTGCCGTCTTCACCTACGCGACCAAACTGAGAGGGATCTCCGATAAGTGCAGATGCTGCACTTGGTGTGGAGTGGGTATGAGCCAATGAAGTTGGATTGATCTCGGTCATGGTATTTCCCTTCAGCGCGTCGGCCGTGGCCTTCGTTGATAACAGCGATTGTTTAAGAGGTCAAAGGTACCCTGTGCACTCGGTTCGAGTAAATCCACGCAAGAAATAGGGGTCTTACATGCTTGTTCTTTCGCATCCAGCCCCTATGTTCGCAACGAATTGTTGGGTGATAGCCCCGAGTGCTGGCAGCGAATGCATCATTGTTGATCCAGGTATGCCAGATATTTCGGCTGACATCGAAAATCTTATTGATCAATACAAATTGAAACCAGTTGCATCATTTCTTACACATGCACATTTGGACCACACATTTTCAATCAAGCCTTTAGCCGATGGTTACGGTATTCCGGCTTACATTCATAGTGAAGATCGCCGATTCATTGCAGAGCCTGCCGGATTGCATGGGGCCGAATTTAATCAAATGCTCGCAGGTATGAGTTTTGAAGAGCCTCTTGAAATTCGAGAGTTGAAAAATAATGAAGTGATTCAAGTTCTGGGGCTCTCTCTGAAAGCGATACATGCACCGGGTCACACCAAAGGTTCCATGATGTATCTACTCAATGAAGAGATTCTCATCAGCGGAGATGTTCTCTTTTCCGGTTCTGTTGGCAGAACGGATCTTCCAACGGGAAGCTCATCAGATATGACACAGACCCTTCTCAAGAAGGTATTGCCACTCGATGACTCAATTCGAGTGCTCACAGGTCATGGACCAGAGACAACAATTAAATTCGAGAGAAAAAACAACCCTTATCTGAAACAATTGCGTCCATGAAGTTCGAAAAGATTCAGGCGCCTAAGGGCGTGCGTGAGTACCTCCCGCCCGAATCAAGTGCCTTTGATTGGGTTCGATCTCAGCTCATTGCTCCAGCAGTATCAGCCGGATATCAACTCATGGAACTTCCAGTTTTTGAAGATACAAATTTGTTTAGTCGTGGAGTAGGCGAATCAACCGATGTTGTATCTAAAGAGATGTACACATTTGAAGATCGCGGTGGGCGTTCAATAACTTTGCGACCCGAAGGCACGGCTGGCGTGATGCGAGCTGTCATTGAATCAAATCTAGATCGTGGGCAATTGCCTGTAAAAGTTTGGTACTCGGGACAGTTCTTCAGAGCTGAACGTCCTCAAGCAGGTCGTTATCGTCAGTTCTATCAAGTGGGTATCGAAGCGATTGGATTAGATGATCCTGCAATCGACGCTGAGGTAATTGCAATTGCTGATCGAGGCTTTAAGAATTTAGGACTAAAGAACTATCGCTTAGAGATTACTTCCTTAGGGGATTCCAATTCACGAGCGGCACATCGCGTAGATCTATTGAAATTCATTGACTCGCTCACTTTGGATGAAGCAACAAAAGAGCGTGCGCAGATTAACCCGTTGAGATTATTTGATGACAAGCGTCCAGAAATGCAGGAAGCAATGAAGAACGCACCCTTGCTGCTGGATTATTTATCTGATGAATCACGTGCAAACTTCGAACAGGTAAAGAAGTATCTCGATGCGCTTGCAATTTCATATGTCATCAATCCAAGAATGGTGAGAGGACTTGATTACTACACTGGCACCACTTTCGAATTCGTACATTCTGATCTAGGTGCACAATCTGGAATCGGTGGTGGGGGACGATACGACGGTCTCATGGAGACTCTTGGAGGCCAATCACTTTCAGGAATTGGATTTGGTCTTGGAGTTGATCGCGCACTTCTTGCCGCTGTCGCCGAGAAGAGTCTTCCGCAGGATCAGTTCACCTCTGATTTATTCATTATCCCTCTTGGCGATGATGCAATGAGTTCTGCTCTAGTAAATGCACAACTATTGCGTGATGCCGGGATAAAGACTGAAATCGCATTTGGAGATCGTTCGCTCAAAGGGGCTATGAAGGCTGCGGATAAATCGGGCGCTCAATACGTTGTTGTTTTCGGTGATAGCGAGCTCTCTTCTGGAGAGGTCAACCTCAAGCGAATGCGAGACGGAGTAGTAACCTCAGTTAAGATTGCCCAGTTGAAAGATGTCCTGAGAGAAACACTCTCTCGGTAATTGAACTTTAAAGGCGGCGCTTTGTAATGTTACGTAATCACGATGCAGGTGCGCTGCGCGCATCCCACGTTGGCCAGAGCGTCACTTTGGCTGGTTGGGTTGCCAGACGTCGCGATCATGGTGGTGTCGCATTCATTGATTTACGTGATGGCACAGGTTCAGTTCAAGTTGTCATTAGAGACGAGAAATTGGCCGGCCAATTGCGCGCCGAATGGTGTCTTCAAATCACAGGCGAAGTAGCACTTCGTCCGGCTGGAAATGAAAATTCAAATATACCTACTGGTGAGATTGAAGTCATGGGCGATTCGATCGTTGTTCTAAGCGAGTCGGCTCCTCTTCCATTCCCAGTTGATACAGGAAGCGAAGCTGAAATTTCAGAAGAGGTTCGTCTTCGTTACCGATACTTAGATTTACGTCGCGAAGGACCAGCTGCAAATCTTCGACTTCGTTCGAAGGTCACTTCTTCGATTCGACGCGTGATGGAAGATCTCGATTTTCATGAAATCGAAACGCCTTACCTGACACGTTCAACGCCAGAGGGTGCACGAGACTTCTTGGTTCCAGTTCGATTGCAACCAGGTAGTTGGTATGCGTTGCCACAGTCGCCACAACTTTTTAAACAACTTCTCATGGTTGCTGGCATGGAGCGTTACTATCAAATTGCTCGCTGCTTTAGAGACGAAGATTTCAGAGCTGACCGCCAACCAGAATTTACTCAACTAGATATCGAGATGTCATTTATCGATCAAGCTGACATCATCGCTGTAGCTGAAAAAATTCTTGTAAAAGTTTGGAAAGAAGCGGTCAATTACGATATCCCAACCCCGATTCCACATATGACATACGCGGATGCGATGAACAAATACGGTTCGGATAAACCAGATTTACGTTTTGGTTTAGAGCTCACAGAGGTAACAGACTTTTTTAAAGAGACACCTTTTAGAGTTTTCCAAGCACCTTATGTAGGTGCTGTTGTGATGCCCGGTGGAGCAGATTCACCGCGACGTGAGCTCGATGCGTGGCAGGACTGGGCTAAGGCACGTGGCGCAAAGGGAATTGCGTACATTCTTGTTAATGCGGATGGCACATTAGGCGGTCCAGTTTCGAAGAACATTTCAGAATCTGAACAAGCTGGAATTGCGCAACTTGTGGGAGCGAAAGCCGGAGATGCGATCTTCTTCGCAGCTGGTGATCGATCAGCATCGCAGCAACTGCTGGGTGCGGCTCGTTTGGAAATTGGCAAAAGATGTAATCTGATTGATGCAAATGAATGGAGATTCGTTTGGGTTGTAGATGCGCCGATGTTTGAACCTACCGATAATGATGGTTGGACAGCGGTGCACCATCCATTTACCGGTCCTAAACCGGAGTATGTGAAGACTTTTAAGAGCGATCCTGCATCAGCACTGGCTTACGCCTATGACATAGTGCTCAATGGAACAGAACTCGGTGGCGGCTCTATTCGTATTCACGACAAGAATATTCAGAAGGATGTATTTACTGTTATTGGCCTCAGCGATGAAGAGGCACAAAGTAAGTTTGGGTTCTTACTTGAAGCATTTAATTACGGGCCTCCGCCACATGGTGGAATTGCACTTGGTCTAGATCGAGTATGTGCACTCTTGACACATTCGGATTCAATTCGAGAAGTAATTGCATTTCCTAAGACTGCAAGCGGTGGCGACCCACTCACTGGTGCGCCAACGCCAATTACTCCTGCGCAACGCAAAGAGGCCGCAATCGATTGGACTCCTCCAAAGGAGTAAGTCCTGTAGGCTTGCAGTTAACCGCAATTCACGCGAGAAACGAGAGGAAAACGAAATGGGTCCTGGAGGCATAGCAACAATCATCGCCGCAGCATCCCTTTTTGTGATCGCCGTGGCGATTGCGTACACAGTTTTCCGAGTAAGTAAATTTATTGATGAGGCACGGAAATCACTTCAGATATTTACTGAAGACACAGCACCACTTATTAATGAATCCACACGCACTCTCGAATTGATTAACAGCCCACTAGAGAGCTTTGCGAAGATCACTAAAAATGTCGAAGAAGTAAGTACAAAAGTTACTGATGTTACTAATGGCTTTATCACTAAGAACGGGTCAGCTGTGAAAGTTGCTGGCGCTCTTCTGAGTGCAGCTCAACTCAGCAAGGGTCGTAAATCTAAGAAGAAGTCTGACTAGTTCAAGAGAGCGAATGTAACTAGTGGAATCTGCTGAAATTCGTTCGAGATGGCTCAACTTTTTCGAATCCGGAAATTCTCAAAAGCTCGCTCACACTGTCGTCCCATCTGCATCTCTGATTGCCGATGATCCCAACCTCTTGCTTGTCAATGCAGGGATGGTTCCGTTTAAGCCTTATTTCCTTGGTGAAGTAACTCCTCCTTTTAAGAGAGCGACATCGGTTCAAAAATGTGTGCGAACACTTGATATCGATGAAGTTGGTAAGACAACTCGACATGCATCCTTCTTTCAGATGTGTGGAAATTTCTCGTTTGGGGATTATTTCAAAGAGGGGGCAATCGCTCTGGCCTGGGAGTTATTAACTAAGCCGATTAGCGATGGTGGTTACGGTTTTCCTGAAGAAAAATTGTGGGTGACTGTTTATCTAGACGATGATGAAGCTGCGGATATTTGGCATAAAAAGATTGGCGTACCTCGCGAGAGAATTCAACGCAGAGATATGGCGGATAATTTCTGGTCTATGGGAGTTCCTGGTCCATGCGGTCCCTGTTCAGAAATTTATTTCGATCGCGGACCTGCGTATGGCGCAGATGGGGGACCAATCGCTGATGAAAATCGATATCTTGAAATTTGGAACCTTGTATTCATGCAGAATGAACGAGGAGCCGGGGGAGGCAAAGATGGTTACCCAATTCTTGGTGAATTGCCTGCGAAAAGTATTGATACAGGTCTCGGTTTAGAACGTACGGCCGCTTTATTGCAAGGTGTTGAAAATATTTACGAAATCGATACAACGATGCGAATTCTCTCGCGTGCATCAGAACTCTCTGGCGTTAAGTATGGCAATTCTCCCAAGTCAGATGTGGCGCTTCGAGTAGTGGCTGACCACGCACGCACTTCAGCAATGCTTATTGGTGATGGAGTTACTCCAGGAAATGAAGGACGTGGTTACGTTCTACGTCGAATGATGCGAAGAACAATCAGAAATATGCGTTTGTTAGGTGTCAACGATCCGATCATGTCTGAACTCACCGTGGCTGCGATAGGTGCGATGGGGCCTCAATATCCAGAACTTGTTACGGATCAAAAGCGCATCCTGTCGGTATCAACTTCGGAAGAAGAGTCGTTCCTACAAACTCTTAAGAGCGGAACTCAAATATTTGATGTCGCTTCGGCGCAGTTGAAGAAGTCGAGTAAGAAGATTTTGCCTGGCGATGAGGTCTTTAAGCTTCATGACACCTACGGATTCCCATTTGATCTCACACTAGAAATGGCGCGCGAAGAAGGCCTAGAAGTAGATGAAGAAGGTTTTAGGCGTCTCATGAATGAGCAACGCGATCGTGCGAAAGCTGATGCAAAAGCTAAAAAGAGTGGTCATACAGATCTTTCTGAATACAAGAAAATTGCAGATACAAAAGGTGCATCAGCATTCGTTGGTTATGCTCAAACAAATTCTGAATCGACTATCAATGGAATTCTTGTTGAAGGAATAAGTGTCCCTGTCGCTCAATCC
>CAEZSD010000017.1_pt1 | contig 12033 bp, 11 predicted proteins | sample 7263871 | NCBI WGS metagenome assembly CAEZSD01 (sample SAMEA6813771, study PRJEB35770) | uncultured Candidatus Planktophila sp. | biome: Freshwater; feature: Freshwater reservoir; material: water | place: Czech Republic | collected 2017-04-14 | depth 0.5m m | reverse complement strand
GGCAAAGTTGTCGTCAAAGCGCAGGTAAAAGTTGGTGGTCGTGGAAAAGCTGGCGGTGTAAAACTTGCTGTCGATGCAAATGATGCAAAAGAAAAAGCTGGCGCAATTCTTGGAATGGATATTAAGGGTCACACTGTTCACAAAGTGATGATTGCTCAGGCGGCGCCAATTGCAGCTGAATACTACGTTTCAATTCTTCTTGATCGCTCAAACCGCACCTTCTTGGTGATGGCATCAGTTGCCGGTGGAATGGAAATTGAAGAGGTAGCACATACAGCTCCAGAAAAGTTAGCAAAAGTTCCAGTGAATGCAGTTGATGGAATCTCTCTTGCAAAGGCGAAAGAGATTGTTGCGCAAGCACAGTTCCCAGCAGATGTTGCCGATCAAGTTGCTGATGTACTCGTTAAGTTATGGGAGACATTCCAATCTGAAGATGCAACTCTTGTTGAAGTCAATCCTCTTGTAAAGACAGAAGACGGTCGCGTAGTTGCACTCGATGGAAAAGTAACCCTCGATGACAATGCAGATTTCCGTCAACCAGATCACGAAGCACTTGTTGATCACGCAACTGCTAATGCACTTGAAGCAGCTGCCAAAGAAAAAGGTTTGAATTACGTAAAGCTCGATAACGGCCAAGTTGGAATCATCGGAAACGGCGCCGGACTAGTGATGTCGACTCTCGACGTTGTGGCATACGCCGGCGAAAAATTCGGTGGAATGCGTCCAGCTAACTTCCTTGATATTGGTGGAGGCGCATCTGCACAAGTGATGGCAGATGGACTTTCAATTATTTTGGGTGACCCAGATGTAAAGAGCGTATTTGTAAACGTCTTTGGTGGAATCACCGCCTGCGATGCTGTTGCAAACGGAATCGTGCAAGCACTTGAACTTCTAGGACCAAAAGCGACAAAGCCAATCGTTGTTCGCCTCGATGGAAATAACGTACTTGAAGGTCGGGCAATTCTTAACGCTGCAAACCACCCATTGGTTGAGCAAGCAGAGACTATGGATGGAGCAGCTTCACGCGCTGCAGAATTGGCGGCGAAGTAATGTCTATCTTTATTAACTCATCCAGCAAAGTAATTGTTCAGGGCATGACTGGCTCTGAAGGCACAAAGCACACCCGCCGCATGTTGGCTTCTGGCACCAAAGTTGTTGGTGGAGTAACACCAGGCAAAGGTGGCCAAGTTGTAGATATTGATGGAACCTCATTGCCAGTTTTCAATACGGTTTCAGAAGCAATGGCAGCAACTGGCGCAAATGTTTCAGTTGTATTTGTTCCACCAAAGTTTGCTAAAGCTGCAGTCATTGATGCAATCGATGCAAAAATGCCATTGGTAGTTGTAATCACCGAAGGAATTCCGGTGCATGACTCTGCATACTTCTATGCATATTCATTACAAAAGGGAACTACTCAGATCATTGGTCCAAACTGCCCAGGACTGATTAGCCCAGAACAATCAAACGTTGGAATTATTCCTGCCGACATCACAAAGCGCGGACCGATTGGTCTCGTTTCAAAATCAGGAACTCTTACTTACCAAATGATGTACGAACTTCGCGACATCGGATTCTCGACAGCTGTAGGAATCGGCGGAGACCCAGTAATTGGTACTACACATATCGATTGCCTTCGTGCTTTCCAAGATGATCCAGACACCACTGCAATCGTCATGATTGGTGAAATCGGCGGAGATGCTGAAGAACGCGCAGCTGCTTTCATTTCAGAGTACGTAACAAAGCCTGTTGTTGGTTACGTTGCAGGATTCACAGCACCCGAAGGTAAAACAATGGGTCATGCTGGTGCGATTGTTTCTGGTTCATCAGGAACTGCGCAAGCGAAGAAAGATGCTCTTGAAGCAGCTGGTGTAAAAGTGGGACAGACTCCAAGTGAAACTGCGCAATTGATGCGCGACATCCTAGGTCGTTAATTTCACGATGCAACGCGTCCTCTCGGTCTCGTTGTCTCACGTTATTCGTAGCGCCGCTTTTCTTATTCTTCCATTTTCATTTATTTCACTTATTGCATGGGCAACTGCAGGAAGCGCATCAGGCAGTACAACAGACCCAATCAGAGGCGCTGTTTGGATTTGGCTCGGCGCACATCACATCCCATTTCAATTAGCACTGCCACCATCAGGAATTTCTGGATACTTAACATTCCTACCAATTGGCGCAGTGGTATTGCCATTCATTGTTGTGCGAACAACATTTGCGCGAGCACTTGATCGTCTTAAAGGTGACTTCCATGATCTCAACGGAGTCAGGCTAATTTTCTCAATGATGTACGCACTCTTTACAACCTTGCTTGCCTTCGCAAGCAGATCAACAGCTATTTCACCGCAATGGTACTTAGCGCCAATTTTTGCATTTCTCATTGCATTTCTTGCAACTATGACTGTGGGATATCGACTGACCCCATCACGCACTCTCATTATTGCTACGAGATTGCTAGCAATCATTATTGGAGCTGCATTCCTAATAGTCATGATTCTGATCATCGCTAATTTCGCTCAAGTAAAGAACATCACTACCTCACTTGAGCCTGGAATTTTTGGTGGCTTTTTGCTTCTTGCCCTTAACGTTCTTTACTTACCCAATGCTGCAGTAGGAGTCGCTGCCTATTTCTCCGGTAGTGGCGTGGCAGTTGGGGCAGGCACAATTATTTCTCCGCTCTGGTATCAGCTTGGACAAATTCCAGCGCTTCCATTACTTGGAATATTGCCAGTAGCTAAACAACCATTTGCAGTGATTGGCGTCCTTTTCTTTATTGGAATTGGGGTATTGCTCGCGTTCTTAACTCGCGAATACCAGTTGCAAGGAATGGTTCAATCTTTCGTATTCACACTCGCTGGCGTTGCACTCTTTGGATACCTTGCAAGTGGATCATTAATAACAACTGAGATGGGTGCAGTCGGGGTTTCTATCTGGAAATTTACTGTGTCACTATTTATAGAAATTGGTATAGGACTTCTAGCTACGACGTTGATTCTTAATAAGGCGCGAAAGTGAAGCGTGTTGTCATTCTCGCTTCCGGAAGTGGCACCCTTGCACAAGCAATATTCGATGCTCGTACTGATCAATTAACACAGGCAGATATTGTTGCTGTCATATCCGATCAGCCCGATGCTCAGGTTCTGCAGCGAGCAGAGACAGCGCATATTGAATCTTTTGTGATCCCGATGCTTGCCGATCGCACCGAGTGGGATCGTGAAATTGAAACGCTCATTGCTGCGTTAAAACCCGACCTCGTAGTCAGTGCCGGATTTATGAGATTACTTTCTGAAAAAATTGTTAATAGATTTAAAATCATTAATAGCCATCCATCTTTGCTTCCGCTATTCCCCGGCGCACACGCCGTCAGAGATGCACTTGCAGCAGGCGCCACCGAGACCGGCACAACGATTCATTGGGTTGATGCGGGACTTGATACGGGAGAAGTGATTGCCCAAGAGAGAGTAGAAATTCGTGCAGGTGATACCGAAGAGTTACTGCATGAGCGTATTAAGATTCAGGAACGAGGTCTCATAGTTGCGACCATTGCTCAGTTGATACAGAGTGATCTGGAGAAGAACAATGGCTAACCGCAAACCCATCCGTCGTGCGCTAGTGAGCGTGTATGACAAAGATCGACTCCTTGAACTCGGTAAATGTCTTGCAGAAGCCGGCGTTGAAATTCTCTCCACTGGTTCGACAGCGAAGACTCTGCACGGCGCTGGTATTGCAGTTACTGAAGTCAGCAGCTACACGGGATTTCCGGAGATCATGGGTGGACGAGTAAAGACTCTTCACCCAAAAATTCACTCAGGTATTTTGGCAGACCAAAATAATCCAGAGCATGTACAGGCAATTGCTGATCTTGATATCGCACCTTTTGATCTAGTCGTCATTAATCTTTATCCCTTTGCATCCACTTTGGCATCTGGCGCCGATTTTGCTGAGTGCATTGAACAAATTGATATCGGTGGGCCATCGATGTTGCGTGGTGCTGCAAAGAACCACGGATCTGTCGCAGTTGTATGTAAAGAATCTCAATACGATCACGTAATTGCCTCGATTAAAGCTGGCGGATTCACAAATGAAGAGAGAAAGTCATTAGCGCTAGAAGTTTTTAGAACCACTGCTGAATACGACTTAACAATTGCTAGTTGGCTTGGTTCAACCATAAGTTCCGATATGGAATCTCTCGATTGGTTAGGACTCATCTGGAAGCGTGAGAATTCTCTGCGCTATGGTGAAAATCCGCATCAGAAAGCTTCTATTTATCGTGGAGGTCCTCCAGGAATTGTTAATGCAGTGCAGTCTCATGGCAAAGAAATGTCATTTAATAATTACACCGACGCCGATGCTGCATGGAGAGCTGCGTTAGATCACTCAGAGCCGTGTGTGGCAATTATTAAACATGCGAATCCGTGTGGAGTCGCTGTTGGCGCAGATATTGCTGACGCTTATGCAAAAGCACATCTCTGTGATCCAGTGTCGGCATTTGGTGGAGTAGTTGCTGCTAATCGCACGGTTACCGTTGCCATGGCAGAACCACTTTCGCAGATTTTTACTGAAGTCATTATCGCTCCAGATTATGAACCTGCTGCACTAGAAATTTTGATGAAGAAACCTTCCATCAGAATTCTTACATGTGCATTTACTCGAATTTCTCCTCTTGAACTTCGCCCCGTATCAGGTGGCGTTCTTGTTCAAGAGACAGATCTCATAAACGCCGATGGTGATAATCCAAAGAATTGGAAACAAGTTACTGGTGCACCTGTATCACAGAATGAATTAAAAGATTTGGAATTTGCATGGCGTTCTGTACGAGCAGTCAAAAGCAATGCAATTTTGCTTGCTAAAGGTGGGGCAGCTGTTGGAATCGGAATGGGTCAAGTAAATAGAGTTGACTCGGCAAAGCTGGCCGTCGATCGTGCAGGTGATCGCGTGGCGGGAAGCGTCGCCGCATCCGATGCGTTTTTCCCATTTGCCGATGGTCTGGAAATTCTTACCGCCGCGGGAGTCCGAGCAATTGTCCAACCCGGTGGAAGCGTTCGAGATGAAGAAGTGATTGCAGCGGCTGAGAAAGCTGGCGTTGCGATGTTCTTCACTGGAACTCGACATTTCTCGCATGCATAACTGACCGATTAGGATGACGGCATGAGCGCACAAATACTTGATGGAAAAGCACTTGCTGCCTCAATTAAGAATGATTTAGCCAAACGCACAACAGCGCTGAAAGCGCGTGGAATTACTCCAGGACTTGGGACTGTACTTGTAGGCGATGATCCAGGTTCGCATTCATACGTTGGTGGAAAACATCGTGATTGCCAAGAAGTAGGTATCAATTCCATCCGTGTTGATCTACCTTCGGATGCAAGCCAAGCAGATGTGTTGGCAGCGATTAAGGATCTTAACTCTGCAAAAGAGTGCACCGGATACATTGTGCAACTTCCTTTACCTCGTGGCATTGATACGCAAGTAATTCTTGAAGCAATTGATCCAGCAAAAGATGCAGATGGTTTACATCCCATGAATTTAGGTCGACTTGTCGCTGGCTACCAGGCCCCTCTTCCTTGCACACCACGAGGCATCGTTGAACTTATCAACCACTACAAAATTCCACTTGCAGGTGCAGAAGTTGTTGTGATCGGTCGTGGATTAACTGTTGGTCGTCCACTCGGGCTATTACTTACTCGCAAGCAAGAGAATGCAACGGTCACACTGACACACACCGGTACAAAAGATTTAGTTGCGCATACCAAGCGCGCAGATATTGTGGTCGCTGCAATAGGTCAAGCACATTTTCTCAAAGCAGAGATGATTAAACCTGGAGCAACAGTTCTCGATGTTGGAATTTCTCGAACAGATGCTGGTTTGTCAGGCGATATAGATCCAGGTGTCATGAAAGTAGCTGCATACGTTGCACCGATGCCTGGGGGAGTCGGACCAATGACTCGTGCAATGTTGCTCATGAATGTGGTCGATGCATGCGAGAGATAACAAGTCTTCAACTTCGTATCGCGTACATCGCAATTGCAATCGGCGTTGTCGTGGGCATCGCAAGTTTCGTGCGAACAGGTGCGCTACTCATTGCAGCAGGCACCGCAGTAATTTCCCTTGCCCAGTCCGGTAAGGGCAGATTTGAGCGCTATCTCCCGCTAGCCATCGCAGTCGTACTATTCGGGCTGGCAATTGCACTTCCTAAGGGGTTGTAGAGTTCTCTCGACGTCAAGATAAAACCAAGATCGATAAAAAGGATAGCCATGGCAAAGAAAGTCACCGTTGTAGGTGCAGGTTTTTACGGATCAACTACCGCTCTTCGTTTAGCTGAATACAACATCTTTGATGAAGTTGTCCTCACAGATATTCTCGAGGGTAAGCCAGAAGGTTTAGCTCTTGATATGAATCAATCTCGATCTATTGAAGGTTTTGAGACAAAAATAATTGGCGCGACTACAACTCCAGAAGGTGCGGGATACGAAAAGACTGCAAATTCTGATGTGGTTGTCATTACTGCAGGACTTCCGCGCAAGCCAGGCATGAGCCGTATGGATCTCATCGGAGTAAATGCTGGAATCGTCCGTGGAGTCGCAGAAAATATTGCTAAACATTCACCCAACGCTGTGATCATCGTGGTTTCAAACCCACTTGATGAAATGACAGCACTTGCGCAGATTGCAACAAATTTTCCAAAGAATCGCGTTATGGGTCAAGCTGGAATGCTTGATACCGCACGCTTTACAAACTTCGTTGCAGAAAAACTCGGAGTACCAGTTTCATCTGTGAAGACTCTGACTCTTGGTTCACACGGTGACACCATGGTGCCGGTTCCAAGTCGTTGCACAGTAAATGGTGCGCCACTATCTGAGAAGTTGTCACAAACTGAAATTGATGAACTCGTAGACCGCACACGTAATGGCGGCGCTGAAGTTGTTGCACTTCTGAAGACAGGATCTGCGTACTACGCACCGTCTGCAGCAGCTGCTCGTATGGCCAAGGCTGTCATTGAAGATTCAGGTGAAGTAATGCCAGTGTGTGCATGGGTAGATGGCGAATACGGCATCTCTGGTGTGTATCTCGGTGTTGAAGCAGAGATCGGCAAGACAGGTATTCGTAAAGTTGTAGAGAGTGCGCTGACCGAAAGCGAAGTTGCTTCTCTTAAGGAAGCTGCAGAAGCGGTACGTACAAAACAAGCAGACGTTCAGACACTCTAAGAAAAAGAATGTAATCGGGAGAAAATAATGGCAAAGATCAAAGTCGAAGGAACAGTTGTAGAGCTAGATGGCGATGAGATGACACGTATTATGTGGCAGTTCATCAAAGACTCATTAATCCTTCCTTATCTCGATGTAAATCTTGAGTACTACGACTTAGGCATGGAAAACCGTGATGCAACTGATGATCAAGTAACAATTGACTCTGCTCGCGCAATCCAAAAGCATGGCGTGGGCATTAAGTGCGCAACCATTACTCCTGATGAAGCTCGAGTAAAAGAATTCGGCCTCAAGAAGATGTGGAAATCTCCAAACGGAACCATTCGTAACATCCTTGGCGGCGTGATCTTCCGCGAGCCAATCATTATTAGCAACGTTCCACGCTTGGTTCCTCACTGGACTAAGCCAATCGTCATTGGTCGTCACGCATTTGGCGATCAGTACCGCGCTACTGATTTCAAAGTTCCTGGTCCAGGCAAGCTAACAATTTCATTTGTTCCAGAAGATGGATCAGCGCCAATCAACACCGAAGTCTTTAACTTCGAATCTTCAGGTGTTGCAATGGCTATGTATAACGTTGATGATTCAATTCGCGACTTTGCTCGCGCTTCGCTGAACTATGGACTACTTCGCAAGTTCCCTGTTTATCTCTCAACAAAGAACACAATTCTTAAGGCATACGATGGACGCTTTAAAGATATTTTCGAAGAGATTTATCAGGCTGAATTCAAAACACAATTTGATGCAGCAGGTATTTGGTACGAGCACCGCTTGATTGATGACATGGTTGCCATGTCATTGCGTATGGAAGGCGGATACGTCTGGGCATGTAAGAACTATGACGGCGATGTTCAGTCAGACACTGTTGCGCAGGGATACGGATCACTCGGTCTTATGACATCTGTGTTGATGACTCCAGATGGAAAAGTTTGCGAATCAGAAGCTGCTCACGGAACAGTGACACGTCACTACCGCGATCACCAAGCTGGCAAAGCGACTTCTACAAACCCCATTGCTTCAATCTTCGCGTGGACACAAGGCCTTGCACACCGTGCAAAACTTGATAACAACGCTGAGCTTGCAAAGTTTGCGACAACTCTTGAGCGCGTATGTATCGAAACCGTTGAACAAGGAAAGATGACAAAAGATTTGTCACTTCTGATCTCAAAGGATGCGCCATACCAAACAACACAAGAATTCTTGAACTCAATTGATGCCAATCTCAAGATAGCAATGGCTTAAATAGTTTATGGATCAGAGCAGCGGTGCGATTGCACTTGTAGGCTCTGGTGAATATTCAGTAACGATGCAGGGGCTTGAAACTGAGCTCTTGCATCGTGCTATTTCACGGGGAAAAGAAAACACTTTCGTCCAGATTCCCACTGCATCCTCACATGAAGGTGAAGCCAGGCGCGCACATTGGAAATCTCTTGGTCAAGCACAAGCAGATCGCATTGGAAGCAAATGCGTTTACTTGCCTATTCATGAACGCGAAGATGCCTTTAACGCTGACTTTGTAGAACAGATTAAGAATGCGGGTCTTATCTATTTCTCCGGCGGGGATCCACATAGAGTGGCAGAAATCTTTAACGATTCACCTGTCTGGGCTGAAATTGTTAAGCAGTGGCGCTCGGGCTCATCACTTGCCGGATGTTCTGCTGGAGCCATGGCCTTTGGCGGCACAATTATGGGAATTCGAAAGTCACATCACAGTTCTGGGTTGGGGCTATTAGCCGATATCGAAGTCATACCGCATTATGACAAAATGCTTGGCTGGCTCCCTGATCGCGTTGCAACTTTCATCATGCGCTCTGAATCGAATTCAACTCTTCTAGGAATCGATGAAAATACGGCGGCAGTTCATACAGATATTTGGAGAAAGTTTGGTTCTGGCAAAATTCATGTGCTGCGCGGCACTTTTGAATTTGAAGAATGACCTTTAAGAAAAAAGAAATCCCGCCGCATTGAACTGCGACGGGATTTCTATTTTAGATAATTAATTAATGCGTGTTCCTGTAGTTGAGTCAAACAAGTGCACTGCTCCTGGAAGATTAGCAACAGTTACTGTTTGGCCAGGTGCAGGTGGGTTCTTTGGATCCCAGCGAACAATTACTTGTGCGCCTTCATCGACAACATTTGCAAACTTAATGCTTGCATCTGCTGGACGACCATAAACGAATGCATCAGAACCAAGTTCTTCAACAACTTCAACATTTACTTGGAATCCCTTATCTGATGGAACCCATCCTTCTGGACGAATTCCAACAGTGACAGATGATCCAGCAGAAGCCGGTACATCGATATCAAGTCCACCAAGGTGTGCTTTTCCACCTGATACAGGTGCAACCAAAAGGTTCATTGCAGGTGAGCCAATAAATCCGGCTACGAATGCATTTCCTGGCTTATCGTAAAGATTGCGAGGTGTATCAACTTGCTGAAGTAGACCATCTTTAAGAACCGCAACGCGATCTCCCATAGTCATTGCTTCAACTTGATCGTGCGTTACGTAAACAGTGGTGATTCCAAGACGACGCTGCAGTGCAGCAATTTGTGTACGAGTTGCTACGCGCAACTTCGCATCAAGGTTTGAAAGTGGTTCATCCATCAAGAACACTTGTGGTTCGCGAACAATTGCGCGACCCATCGCTACACGTTGACGTTGTCCACCTGAGAGAGCTTTTGGCTTACGCTCTAAATATGGTTCAAGATCGAGAAGCTTTGCAGCTTCACGTACTCGCTTATCGCGTTCTGCCTTATCGACTCCAGCAATTTTAAGTGCGAAGCCCATGTTCTCTGCGACTGTCATGTGTGGATAGAGTGCATATGACTGGAAGACCATCGCGATATCGCGATCTTTAGGTGCGACATTTGTTACATCGCGATCTCCAATAAGAACTCGACCTCCGTCGATTTCTTCTAGACCAGCAAGCATGCGAAGAGATGTTGATTTTCCGCAACCTGATGGACCAACGAGCACGAGGAATTCACCATCTGCGACGGTGAGATTGAGTTTGTCTACTGCAGGAACTGTTGTTCCTGGATAAATGCGTGAAGCATTTTCGAATACAACTGATGCCATTTTTTCACTTTCCTTATCCGGGCAGGTACGTGCCCGACGATCCGAGGATTAAGGTGCTGGCCGGTTGACCAGCGGAGCCAAGGCTATGACACGTCGAGGGGAAAGTGAAGTTCGAACTCGGTAGACTTGGCCAATCATGGAAAGTCACCCCAGCGGTTCTCTCTTCTCAGCCATCGCACTTGTTGTCTGCCTCATAGTTATTGGTGGCCTTTTTGTAGCCGCTGAAATCGCACTTATCTCACTTCGCGAAAGCCAGATTAAACAATTGGCTAGCCGCGGAAAAGCCGGGCAACGTGTTGCTGCAATTGCTAGCAATCCAAATCGATTGCTAGCTGCACTTCAGGTGGGCGTCACTGTTACAGGATTTCTCTCTGCTGCACTAGGTGCAGAAAAACTTGGCGTATATGTCATTCCTTGGCTTGAAGAATTAGGACTTGCTCATAAAAGTGCATCCACAACTTCTTTAGTAGGCGTCACTCTCATCATTGCTTACTTCTCTTTGGTATTTGGCGAGCTTGTCCCTAAAAGACTTGCGCTCTATCGAACAGAGAAGATTGCACTGGCTTCTGCAGGAATTGTTGGAGTGCTTACCAATTTGTTCCGTCCGATTATTTGGGTTCTTTCGCATTCAACAAATCTAGTTCTGCGAATCTTTGGAATTGATCCTAAAGAACAACGTGCACAAATTTCTGAAGAAGAACTTCTCGACCTAGTTGCCGGTCACGCTGCATTAACTGATGAAGAGCGCGATATTGTCGAGGAAGTATTTAACGCCTCAGAGCGACAAGTTCATGAAGTAATGGTTCCGCGCACCGAAGTAGATTTTATGGATGCATCACTTACTGTTGGTAAAGCAATCGCTCTAGCAATCGAAAAGGCGCACTCTCGTTATCCAGTAGTTCGTGGTTCATCTGATGAGGTCATTGGCTTTATCCACGTTCGAGACTTGCTGGATACAAGCCTTGCAAATTCAAATGCCAAGATCCAAGAACTTGCCAGAAACATTATGTATTTACCTGGCACCAAAGGAATTCTGCCTGCTCTTACTGAGATGAGAAAGCAGCGCCAACACCTAGCAATCGTGCTTGATGAATACGGTGGCACTGACGGCATCGTCACGCTCGAAGATTTAGTGGAAACTCTTGTTGGAGATATTCGCGACGAATATGACACCGATGAAACCGAAGTTTCGCAAGAATCTCGCACTGGTGATTTTGAAATCGATGGACTCATTTCACTTGAGGATTTAAGTGAACAAACTGGCATCGACTTACCTGAAGGGCCATATGAGACCGCAAGTGGCTTTGTTATGCACTATTTAGGGCGTATTCCGGTTGAGAATGACATTGTGGGCGTTAATGGTGTGCGAATTACGGTGTTGTCTATGGAAGGCAAACGCGCTGGCCGTCTATTAATCTCGCGCAATTACTAAGGCATGCGAGAATTGCACCCATGAAGCGCGTCTTATCTGGAATCCAACCAACGAGCGATTCTTTCCATCTAGGAAACTATCTTGGCGCTGTAAAACAATGGGTTGAACTTCAGGATGGCCATGATGCTTTTTATTGCATCGTGGATTTGCACGCTCTCACCATAGAAACTGATCCAGCTCTCTTACGCAAACGCACTTTGGCATCAGCTGCGCAATTGCTTGCGTTGGGAATTTCTCCAGAGAAGTCCACACTCTTTGTGCAGTCTCAAGTTCCACAACACAATCAATTGGGATGGATCATGGAGTGCCTAACCGGCTTC
>CAEZSD010000016.1_pt1 | contig 12137 bp, 9 predicted proteins | sample 7263871 | NCBI WGS metagenome assembly CAEZSD01 (sample SAMEA6813771, study PRJEB35770) | uncultured Candidatus Planktophila sp. | biome: Freshwater; feature: Freshwater reservoir; material: water | place: Czech Republic | collected 2017-04-14 | depth 0.5m m | reverse complement strand
TGTAGCTTTGTTGCAATATTGGCAAATTCAACGTACCACTTAGTTGCCTTATCGGCTGGACCGCTAATGATCAAAGGCGTACGAGCTTCGTCGATCAAAATCGAGTCAACTTCGTCTACAACTGCAAAGAAGTGATCGCGTTGTACGCAGTCTTCAAGAGTCCATGCCATGTTATCGCGCAGGTAATCGAAGCCAAATTCGTTATTTGTTCCATAAGTAATATCAGAAAGGTACGCAGCGCGACGCTCTGACGGTGTCATGCTGTTAAGAATTACACCAACAGAGAGACCTAAGAATCTGTGAATACGTCCCATCCACTCGCTATCGCGTTCTGCCAAATAATCATTGACAGTAACAACGTGGACTCCGCGGCCTGCAAGTGCGTTGAGATAAGAAGGTAAAGTTGCTACAAGAGTCTTTCCTTCACCAGTACGCATTTCAGCAATATTTCCTTGGTGAAGTGCTGCTCCACCCATGATTTGAACATCGTAATGACGTTGACCAAGCGTGCGCTTTGCTGCTTCTCGAACAACTGCAAATGCTTCTGGCAATAGGTCATCGAGTGTTTCGCCTTGTGCAAGACGAGATTTAAATTCATCTGTCTTAGCGCGCAACTGATCATCTGAAAGTGCAACGGTAGAACTTTCAAAAGAATTGACCTTGTCGACGATCTTGCTCAAGTCGCGAAGAATTTTTCCTTCGCCGGCTCGCATGATGCGGTCGAGAATCGAAGCCATGTATCTACCTTCCAGTTGCTTAGATCGTTCAGGCCCTTTTCGAGCCCCCTTATCGTAGAGGTTCGGCAACGCAGGCCGTTACAGCAGCGGCCACGGTAATGCCTTCTGCACGCAAGGCACGGGCTGCTTCATGCAGAGTTGCCCCCGTTGTGACGAGGTCGTCAATGAGGACCGCATGTCCACTGATAAATCTCAGGGAAATCAACGCACCGTCTAAGTTAAGAGATCGAGCTTTCGCATCAAGAGTTGATTGATCTTTAACTTTTCTCGTATGGGTGAGAAGTTCATGAATTGGAGAACTCGTAAACTCCCCCGCATCGTGGGCAATCACTGAAATGAATTGGCGACCTCTTTGGCGTGCAACTTTCTTGCGAGATGGAATCGGAACAAGAAAAGTTCCTCTGGTTTCATCCAGACAATATATAAGTGCAAATTTCAATGCATCGGTGAGCAAACGATCTGCAGCTAAGAGACCACTTTCTTTTGCAGCGAGTAGAACTTTGCTAGCAATCGGAGAATATGGAATTGAAGAGAAAACTGGAATATGAGGAGCCCATCGAGAATACGTGCGAATAATTCGAGGGGGCCAATACTTTCTACATTGTGAGCAAATTTCTAAACCAAGTGCACCGCAACCAATACATCTGACAGGAAAAATCAGTTCTTCAAGTGAGCGCAGTATTTTCACCGCGACATCATTGCGCTTTCGAAAGAGTTAATTACTGGTAAAAAACCTCTTGGTGGAAATCTAAAGGTGTTGCTTTTATTGGACGAGCGTCAATGGAATCTCCTGCTTTGCGAGGCAGAGTCAGAACAAAATGCGCGCCAAGGCCCGGACGACCCCATGCATCAAGTTCGCCATTGTGAAGTCGCGCATCTTCGAGAGCAATTGAAAGTCCTAATCCTGTACCGCCGCGAACGCGTGCGCGTGATGGGTCAGCGCGCCAGAATCTATCGAAGACGCGAATAAGGGCAGCTTCATCAAGTCCTGAACCGTAATCGCGCACTCCTATTCCTACATCCGAATCAGATGCAACGACGGTCACGATGATTTCTTTTCCTTCTGAGTGATCGAGTGCATTTGAGAGAAGATTTCTCATGATGCGCTCTACGCGGCGAATATCTGCTTTGATCATGACTGTTTTATCTTCAGATCTCACTTGTATCTCTTGAGATGCAAAATCGCTAGCGATATCAAAATCCTTAGCGCAACGCGTAATTAAGGTGATGACATCAAATTCAACTGGCTCAAGTACTGCAACTTCAGCGTCAAATCGACTGACCTCAAGAAGGTCTTCGAGAAGTCTTTCGAATCTATCAAGTTGAGCAGCGAGAAGCTCTGAACTTCGCGCAACAAGTGGGTCGAATGACTGGCGTTGATTATGAATAACTTCGGAGGCCATACGCAATGTAGTCAGTGGTGTTCGAAGCTCGTGGGTTACATCAGATACGAAACGCTGTTGAACGCGAGATAAATGCTCGAGACGAGTAATTTGTTGCTCAATGGATTGAGCCATTTCGTTATAGGAATGAGCAAGCGATGCCATTTCATCAGTAGAAACAACTTTCATGCGCTGGCTGTAGTCACCTTGTGTAAATTGAGTAGCAATTCGTGCGGCTTCGCGCACTGGCCGCACAACTTGGCGAACCACAAGCCAAGTAATCAGCGCGATCAAAAGTAATAGTGCAATACCTGTTATCAAGAGCGAATTCTTAATAAGATCTAAAGTCGCAGTTTGATTTTTGAGCGAGAAGACGATGTACATCTCATAACGTCCCCCGCCAGGAATACGTATTTTTTGGCCCACAAAAAGAGAATCAACTTTTGCTCCGTTGTTGTATAGGGCGGGAGCGTATGCATATTGAAGTTTAGAATTTTTCTGTACGAGGGTTCTTAACTCCTTAGGTATTGAGGAATTCTTAATAATGTTTGATGACATTTCATATGAAACCGTTGAAGAACTAGCAGTCGGTGTCTTTACGAATATAACTTCTCGGCGTTCTTCGTTAATTCCTTGTGTAGAAGTGCTGACTACAAACTCTGCCAGAACTCTTTTACGTTCCTGAACTTTCATATTTTGTGATGCAAGCATTTGGTATTCGGCATTAAAGAAGGTGTACCGAGACTCGGCAAGTGATGAGTTAAGGCTGGTAGAAAAGATTCCATCACCTAGACGCGAATACAAAGCTGAACCTGTAAGAGAGATAACCCCAAGGGAGAGAATGACAGTGGAAAGAATTACTTTTGTAACAAGCGAATGTTGTAAAGCGTGACGTATGCCTTTCATATTAGGCAGTTCCGCCCGCCTTATAGCCAACTCCACGAACAGTCATGACAATCTCTGGATGTTCGGCATCATGTTCAATTTTCGAACGAAGTCTCTGAACGTGCACGTTAACAAGACGCGTATCAGTTGTTTGGCGGTATCCCCATACTTCACTGAGCAGCGCATCGCGTGTAAATACTCGGCCCGGATCTTTTGCAAGTGCCACTAATAAATCGAATTCCAGGCGAGTGAGTTGAATAAGAGTTGTACCGCGGCGAACCTCGTGAGCAGTGACATCAATAGTTAAATCGCCGATGGTAAGTAAGCCTGTGACATCTGCATTTGTGCGGCGCAAACGCGTGCGAATACGTGCAATTAGTTCTGCTTTATCTCTAAACGGTTTCTGCATGTAATCATCTGCGCCAGCTTCAAGACCGCGAACAATGTCTTGTGTCTCGCCCTTTGCGCTCAACATGACGATTGGAACCATTGATTCTTTTCTAATTAAACGACAGACCTCGATGCCATCAATTCCTGGCAACATCACATCGAGTAAGACTAGGTCTGGAGGATTATTTCTAAATACCTCCAGAGCCTCGTCTCCTCGACTGACAAGATCTACATCGAAACCTGAACTCGTGAGAACGATTCCAAGCATCTCTGCTAAGTCTTGATCGTCATCGACGACCATGACTAGTGTCATTTAATTACAACAGTCATTTAAGAACCGTGCTCCCAAGAGTTGAGGTACATATCTTGAGCTGGAGTAAGAACGTCAATACGTCCTCCCATTGACTTCAACTTAAGTGAAGCAACTTCCTTATCAATATATGTAGGAACTTCGTGGACTCCTGCTGGAAGATTCTTTGCTTCCTTAACAAGATATTCAGCAGTAAGTGCCTGATCAGAGAATGACATATCCATTACTGACGCTGGGTGACCTTCTGCTGCACCAAGATTTACAAGGCGTCCTTCTGCAAGAAGAAGTAGGCGACGACCATCCTTCATGACGTATTCATCAGTCTGGTGACGCATCTTTGCATTCTTCTTTACTGAATTCTGCTCGAGCCATGCAACATCGATTTCGATATCGAAGTGACCAGAGTTAGCCATGATTGCGCCATCCTTCATCACTGCGAAGTGTTCATCGCGTAGAACGTCACGGTTACCAGTAACCGTGATAAAAACATCGCCGACCTTTGCAGCATCGACCATTGGCATGACGCGGAAACCCTGCATCATTGCATCGAGTGCCTTAGTTGGGTCAATTTCAGTGACTACAACGTCTGCGCCCATGCCCTTTGCTCGTTCTGCAACGCCCTTACCGCAGTAACCGAATCCAGCTACTACAACAATTCTTCCTGCAAGCAAGAAGTTTGTTGCGCGAAATACTGCATCAAGTGTTGACTGACCGGTTCCGTAACGGTTATCGAACATGTGCTTTGTGTCAGTGTCATTCACTGCGATCATTGGGAATGTAAGTGCGCCATCTTTTGCCATCTGGTTAAGGCGAATAACGCCAGTTGTTGTCTCTTCGCAACCACCAGCAATATTTGGAAGTAGCTCTTTACGAGTTGTGTGAAGAGTGTTTACGAGATCGCAACCATCGTCGAAAACTTGGTGTGGTTCGATATCAAGTGCTGCGTTGATGTGTGAGTAGTAACCATCGCGGTCTACTGCGTTACGAGCGAATACTGAAATTCCGTATTCGTGTACAAGTGCTGCAGCGGTGTCATCCTGTGTTGAAAGTGGATTCGATGCACAGAGTGCGATCTCGGCTCCGCCTGCTTTAAGAACGCGCATGAGGTTGGCAGTTTCAGTAGTGACGTGCATACATGCAGCAATACGAACTCCCGCAAATGGTTGTGACTTTTCAAAACGTTCACGAATTTGAGCCAATACAGGCATGTTGCGTTCTGCCCATTCGATTTTCTTGCGACCTGCTGCTGCAAGTGATGCGTCGGCAATATCGTGCTTTGGAATAGTTGTGACAGGTGTCATTTAGATATATCTCCCTAGTTAAAACGGCTGTTTTTTCGCGTGACCTTCGGCGTAGGGCTCTACTGTGCTAGTCGGCTATGGGAATAGCGTACTAGTTACGGGATTAATACGAGGATCTAGAGGTCCGCTCGAATGGTGTTAAGTACATCATCTCGAACCTTTTTCATTTCTTTCTCCGTTGAAGCCTCAACGTTGAGTCGAAGGAGTGGCTCTGTATTGGATGCGCGGAGGTTAAACCACCACGTATCCCCATTGATGGTCAGCCCATCGAGATGGTCGATTTCTACGCCAACATTCTTGCCATAAATCTCTTCAACCAAGTTCATCGCCGCTTGTGCATCGGCAACAGTTGAATTTATTTCACCACTGGAAACGTAACGATTAAAACTTTTCAGAATTGATGAGAGTGATTTCTTACTCTCGCCCAATGCTGCGATTGCATGAAGTGCTGCAAGCATTCCTGAATCGGCTTTCCAGAAATCTCTGAAATAGAAGTGTCCTGAATGTTCACCGCCGAATACAGCATTTGTCTCTGCCATTAACTTCTTTATGTAGGAATGTCCCACTCGTGAGCGCACTGCCGTGCCGCCTGCTTCTTCGACAACTTCCTTAACTGCCTTAGATGAAATCAAGTTATAAATGATATTTGAGCCTGGATACTTCTTAAGTTCCCGAGTTGCGATCAATGAGGTTAAAGATGACGGGTTTACTAATTCGCCATTTTCATCCACTAAGAAACAACGATCGGCATCGCCGTCAAAGGCCAACCCAATATCTGCACCGTGCTTCTTCACGGCCTTTTGCAGGTCTACCAAATTTGAAGGATCAATTGGATTTGCTTCGTGGTTTGGAAATGTTCCATCAAGTTCAAAATACATCTCGATTACTTCTGCATTAAGTCGTTTAAATACTGCCGGCGCTGTGTGTCCTGCCATTCCATTGCCTGCATCAATAACAATTTTTAGTGGGCGGATTGCAGATACATCAACCAAGCTCAGCAAGTGATCGACATATTCTTCGAGCATGTCTTGATGTTTTTCAATGCCAAGATTACGCATCGCCATCGGAGTACCTTCTTTGACGAAGTTTTCGATAGTCACTAGCCCCGATTCTTTTCCAATTGGGCGTGCACCACTGAGACAAAGTTTTATTCCGTTATATGCAGCTGGATTGTGGCTTGCAGTAAACATTGCACCTGGAAGATTTAATTTTCCAGCCGCAAAGTACAACATATCTGTTGAGGCAAGACCGATTCTTATGACATCTAAACCTTGAGAAGTAATTCCTGCAGAAAACGCTGTAGCAAGAGATGGAGAAGATGGACGCATATCTTCACCAATAACTACTGTGCCAGGTTCACGCTCTAACTCTAAGAAACGAGCAACTGCTACTCCTGTTGCGAATGCAAAATCTGGAGTGAGTTCTTTATCTACAAGACCACGAATATCGTAGGCTTTAAATATTGATGCGCTCATGTATGTATCGTAAAGAGATTATTGGCTCTTTGAGAAATTAAGAGGGAACTGCACGTAAATGTCCGCGGCGTCCCACGCTTGATTGTGCTGGAGTTGCAGCACTCACTGAAGAATTTGAGTGCGAGGCCTGAGCGACTTCACGTACTGCATCGGCTATCGCCATTAAATCATCATCACTGGGACCGCTTTGATTTTCATCTGCATCCTGGCGAATAACATTCCATCCGTTAGGAACTGTGAGTCGTGTTGAGTGCTTGTCGCAAAGATCGTATGCATGCGGTTCGGAAAAAGTTGCAAGAGGTCCTAAGACCGCAGTTGATTCTGAATAAATATAAGTAAGAGTCATCGTTGCAACTGCAGAGCAGCTGACGCGAGAACAGCTGCGCCCTTTGCGAACATGTGAACTCATGAGAACTAGGTTATATGTGCGAGGCGAAAGTTATGGGTTTAACACACTGATATCTGATGTGGGAATCGAAGACTTTGTAAGAACGCTTCCAGGTGCCAGCGGTATATATCCATAACCACTCTTGGAAGAGATCAGGGCAGCTCCAGATACTCCGCGTGCAATTTTCACAAAGCGCACAGAACGTGTGGAAGTTGAGACCTTGTACGTTGCGATGTCATCTCCTCGGAGATTGACTGTCTTAGTCGCACCTTTGCGTGAACTTATTTCAAGGGTGACGCGAACTGATGTTCCGGTAAATACAAGTGATGGAGCTAATCCTGATGTTGCCAGAGTGAAATCTGTAAGTTTTGGAGAGGCGGTACTCCAGACAAAGTCACTCTTTCCCTGAGCAAGAGTCTGAGAGAACACTGATCCTAAGATGGGTTGATCGGATTCAATAATGAGTGCAAATTTTCCAGATTTCATTGTGATGTCCATGGGAATCTCAACGACTTTCTGATGTGCAATCACTTTTCCATTGATACCTAGTGGTGAAAAAGTTCCATCAGTCGAACGTATCTCGGCGCTGATGCGGGCATTAATTGCTCCCGGAACTAGCAAACGAAGAGTATGAGGAGTTGCTGTCTTCTTCTTTACTTGTTGAGGAATCGCGGGAATCTCAAGCAGTCGAGTTGGGCCATCAGTTGGGTTTACGAGATCTCCTCCAAGTGCTTTGAGCCCCTTGCCTCTCTCGTCAACAACAAATGCATTCACACGGCCTGACTTTGGCGTGATATGAATTGCTATCTTCTTTGAACCTGGCGCCAGCGCAACAAGAGGAATCTCTTTTTGAGAATTCGCCTTAACGATAAATTCTTGTGGGGTAAGTGGACCATTTTCAGTAAAGATTGAAACGCTGACGAGCGCCTTTCCTAGCCCACTATTTATTAAGTTCAGCGAACCTTTGGAAGTGATGTCTCCAGTTGCACCGACAAACCACTGTGATGTTGAAGGAGCGCTACACGTTACTGAACCTGCCCAGACACCTTTTCTGGTTTGCCACACAACAGGTGTGATCTTTTCGCTTTCCAAAACTGCAGAGCCAGAAGCAACTGCATATCTGCTGGTTTTAATTGTTGTTGTCTTCATGGACTTAGTTCCGGTCTTGCGAAACTGCATCTCTGAAGATGTCAGTGAGATTGCCGTAGATAAACCAGAAGTGTTTGGTGGGCACACAGTTGATGGATAACTGACTCTAAATTTGTTTGTAGAAACGGTAAAGTTCAAGAGGTTGCTTGCAACTAATACAAATGCGATACAGATTGTGAGAATAAGGGCGCGTTCGTTCTTCATGCGAGCTCCTTCTCTGAAATCTCGCGCTTTCGTCGTCCACCTGGAAGCGCTAAAACGATGCTGGCAACCAAGGTAATAATGAAGAATGAAATCCAAGCACGGCGAATAGTGCCATCGTGGAAGACAGTAATTTCACCCGCGTTAGTTACCTCAAAAGTTGGAAGGTTGTATTGATCTTTAATTCGGGCACTTCTATAGCCATCTTGGTAGAGACGCCAACCATTGCTGAAATTCTCAGTAAGTGTGATGGTGCCCGGTGTTGATACTGAAGCAGTGACGCCCTTATTTTCAAGGATTGTAATAGTTCCAGCATAATCTGTATGAATCATTCGACCTGTTGGGTTATTTACTTTCCAGACAATGCCAGCTTTGGTTGCAGAAGTTCTACTGAACCCACCTAGTCCATCAATTGTTTGAACAACTTCTTCGATAATTGGTCTCTTAAGGAAGATGTATTTAATCCCGTACGTAGAAAAAACCTTGCTTGAAGTAACGCCAGTGTTATCAATCAGACCCTCGACAGCCTGAGAAATTACACGTGTATCGTCGGGAGCAACATCTGCTTCACCCAGTGAGAGATCCGCGCCTCGTGAGATGTAATAAGAAAGTGTGCGTTCAGATTCTTCGATGTAAGACCTGATGACGAGTGTCTTTGCACTTTTTTCTACGGCTAAGTAAGCAGGGAGGACTTTCTCCTGTGAGCTCTTCACTGGCGAATCAGCGCCAGCTGTGACAAGCCAAAAAATAGCAGTTGTGCTGTAGATGAGAGTCAGGATTAACACTGCTGCGACAGAAATGTGTCGATAGTTAATATTTGATTGTTGAAGTCGTGCCTTAATTTTGTCGAACATCACTACAGCAGATGCAATCGCAAGCAGAGTTGCCATTGCGATAAAAGTTCCTGGAAAAACTGGAGATGAGAGAGTTGAACCATTTCCGGGTACAACAAGAACGCTTGCAATCGTTCCGAGAAGTAAGAAAATAATCCCCGGAGTTGCAAATCTACGGGCTGCAGTTGTTGAGAAATAAGAAAGAAGCAGGACTGCAGTAATGGGACTAATGCACCACCATGGCAATGAGCCAGGTCCCCCTGGGTTTGCCAGTATTGCAAGGTTAGGTCCGCCCCCAGATACGCCAATTCCAATCTCTGTGAAAAAGCGAGATGGATGAATAAGTAATCCAAATGATCCTGGTGCTGCCAGCAAGAACGGCACTATTAATAAAGTAAGGCGTCGATACAACCGCGTCAAGAAGAGTGAATCGTGGTAGTCATTGCCAGATCTCTGAAAATCATTGATGGTTGTCAGTGCAACCGCACCAATAAGAATTGCTAAAACAGATGGATTAAAGGAAGCCAGCAACCATAAGAAAAGTGCGTGTCCATAAATTCCGCGACGCGACCACTTCTCTATATCAATCCATTGGTAAATCTGACGGATAAAAAATGGCAAGAGAGCCAGAAGTACAAGGACTCCGAGTCTTCCGGAATTTATCGCGGCAATAGAAATTGGAGATAGCGCGTAAAGAAGTGATGCTCCTGCTGATAACCAGCCATTTTCGGTAAATTTCTTTAGATACCTATGCGCTGAAACCATAATAATAAATGGCGCAAAGAAGAATATAAGCGTGATTAGTACTTGTGTATTTCCAAAAGTAATTACGGATGCAAGACCAACTATCAGAACCCATGCGGGCGTGGATAGTCCGCTTCCCATCCCTACCTCATGCCAACTAGATATGTAGAGTTTTATTAATTCACGGAAGCTGTGGGGAGATTCAGCTAACGCCCCTCCCGAGAGTGAACCTAATCGATGACGCGTCCACGCTAACGAGACAATGGCAACGATGGAGGCTGCAACAATCATTGGTCGATAGAAAATAGTTCTCCATGGTGCATGTGCTATCGGAGTTAATAAATCTTCATCTTCATCAAGAACTAAATCACTTAAAACAGCTGAGTCTTGATCAGATGTATCAGGAAGAATTCTTGTGCGAAATTCTGATGCAAGCCGCGTAAACGATGCTCGTAATTGCGAAGTCCGTGAAGGAATAAAATTCTTCACTACTCGTGGACTAATAAATCTATGTTGCTTTCTAGACTTTCTTGCTTCTAACAACTCTGCGGGATGCAAAAAGAGTGAACCGATAGCCAGTAACTCATCTGATGCATATCCCGGAAGTTTGGCAAAGAGGAAACCTATGGCACGCAATAAAGCACCTGACAAAATCTGCAAAGTGAGCCATGGCAGTGCAAAGAGCGAAGAGTTCGCCAGAAGTACATATGCTGCATTTCTTCTATCCAGCAGAAGTGGTCTATGCAAGAACGCGCCTTCTACATCGACACTTCGACGCTCTGTTGCAGAAGCTTGCGCGTGGTATCCAATTGCATCAGAGACGGCAATAACTGAATGTCCAGCAACTCGGACTCGCCATCCAAAATCAACGTCATCTCTAAAGAGTTCTAGGTTCTGATCGAATCCCCCAAGTTCTTCAAATACATCGCGACGGATAAGTGCTCCGGCGGTACTGACAGAAAGAACTTCATGTACCCCATCATGTTGACCTTGGTCGTATTCAGAAGGTTCAAGTCCTGTCCAACGCGCACCGTTAGATGCGATGCTGACGCCGAGTTCAATCAAGTGCGTGCGATTGTGCCAACCAAGAAGTTTTGGTCCAGCCATTACAACGTTAGGTCTCTCCTGAATTGCTTCAAGAAGAGCGTTCAGCGCATTTGGGTCGAGCGCGCAATCATCGTGGAGAATCCAAAGCCACTCATCACTATTTTCTACAGCTGAAGGAAGTTGATTGACGGCATGCGCAACAGCTTCGCCAAAACCAACTTCACGATCAACGGTTGCACAAGGTATGCGAGCGCCTTTAAGTAATTTCGCGGAGGAATCAACTGATCCGGTATCTATTGCAAAGATCTGATCAGGTTTTCTTTTTTGAGATGAGATTGAGGTGACAACTTCTGCAAGCCATGTTGCACCATCATGTACAACGAGGATTGCAGTAACGCGCTGCGAACTCATGGGAAGAACCTACCCAGTTGAATTACAACTAGTGAAACTACGCGCACTCGTGCCCTGCGATTACGCAGGACGACGCTTTAGACGGCGACGTTCACGCTCAGAAAGACCGCCCCAGATACCGAAACGCTCATCATGAGCGAGGGCATATTCGAGACATTCTTGACGTACATCGCATGAAAGGCAGACACGCTTTGCTTCGCGAGTAGATCCGCCTTTTTCAGGGAAGAAAGCTTCTGGATCTGTTTGAGCGCAGAGTGAGCGCTCTTGCCAGGAGAGTTCAATGTTCTCTCCGCTAGCGAGTTGAATAGTTGGTCCAGCAGTGGGGGCTGATGGCTTGCCAGTTGATGTTCCTTCTGGGCGGATTGGCATTCGCAAATCTCCTCAAGTCATTAGGGGCGGGGTTCTTTGTGAACCACCTGCGCTCTAGAAGAGAATTACACTCGTGTAATCCCTCTAAGTCAACCCCGAGGTTGAGACTTTTGCCCATTTTTTAGGCCCAAAGTGACGAATTTCTAGAGAGTAATCGGTATTTCTGCACTCGGAGAGAGATAAATCGACTCTTTCTCCGTTGCTGCAGCAATTTTTGTCCCATGTGCAACGAAACAATGTGAAAGTTTCGCACCTTCTCCGATGCTTACGTTATCGCCGATGATGCAATCGTTAATCCTGGCGCCGGCTTCAATCACTGTGTTGGCTCCGATTGCTGATCCCCCAATAACGCGGGCACTCTCGGCCACAACTGCGCCCGGCATCAGCAGAAATTCTCCAGAAACTAAATCTCGAGAGCCTTTAAAAAGCGCTGCAGGAGTTCCAACATCGAGCCAATAGGCCTGTTCCTTATAACCAAATACTGGTCGGCCAGATTGCACAAATGCTGGGAAAGT
>CAEZSD010000015.1_pt1 | contig 12366 bp, 10 predicted proteins | sample 7263871 | NCBI WGS metagenome assembly CAEZSD01 (sample SAMEA6813771, study PRJEB35770) | uncultured Candidatus Planktophila sp. | biome: Freshwater; feature: Freshwater reservoir; material: water | place: Czech Republic | collected 2017-04-14 | depth 0.5m m | reverse complement strand
TCACTCACGATAGATGGTTCTTAGATGCCGTAACAGAGCGCACTTGGGAAGTTGTACTTGGAAAAGTTGAAGAGTACGACGGTGGGTACTCGGCATTTGTTCTAGCTAAGGCAGAGCGCGCTCGCCAAGCCAATGCGATGGATGCTCGTCGCAATAATTTGATCCGAAAAGAATTAGCATGGCTTAGACGTGGCGCTCCGGCTCGTACAACAAAACCAAAATTCCGCGTTGATGCTGCCAATGAATTAATTTCAGCAGAACCTGCACCAAGAGATTCAACTGAGTTACTGAAATTTGCACTCAATCGCTTGGGAAATACTGTCTTTGAATTACATCATGCACTGATTAAAGCCGGCGACAAAGAGTTAATTGATAACTTGACCTGGAATATTGGTCCAGGTGATCGCATCGGAATCGTTGGCGTTAACGGTGCGGGTAAAACAACATTGATGCGAACTCTTGCTGGATTGCACCAACCATCACAAGGAAAGTTAGTAACTGGGATTACCGTAAAGACTGCTTTTCTTACACAGCACCTTGATGAATTAGATCCAGAATGGCGCTTACTCGAAGCAGTTGAAAAAGTTGCAACACACGTTGAGATCGGTAAAGGCAAAACCCTTTCTGCTTCCCAATTATGTGAAAGGTTGGGATTTGATCGCGATGCACAGTGGACTCCGGTTGGAAATTTATCTGGGGGAGAGCGTAGAAGGCTTCAATTAACACGACTATTAATGGATTCTCCCAACGTCGTGTTATTGGATGAACCTACGAATGATTTTGATATTGAGACACTTACAGAATTAGAAGACTTGCTTGATAGCTATGGCGGAACACTCATTGTCATTTCACACGATAGGTATTTCCTAGAGCGTGTCTGTGATCGTTTTTATGGATTACTCGGTGATGGTTCACTACGTGATTTACCTCGTGGCGTAGATCAATATCTTGAACAACGAGCAGAAAAATTGTCTTCGGGAAATAGTAATTCCTCAAAGCCTGGCAGCTCATCGAGTGCTGCAGAGCAAAGACAGTTGAAAAAAGACTTATCGCGTGTTGAGAAGCAGATAAGTAAATCTAAAGAAAAGATCCAGATACTCGAGGAAGAGCAAGAATCTGAAAGTCAGAACCATGGACGACTCATCGAGATTACTTCTGAACTTGAAACCGTTCGAAATGAACTTCAATCTCGTGAAGAAGAGTGGTTAGAAATCACTCTTGCGCTAGAAAGTTAATAGAATTCACCTATGTCTAAGAAGACCCAGAGACTCGATTTTCTCGCTGCAATATCGGGCATGATGATTGCACTGCAAGCCCGTGCAAACGGAGAACTTTCTCATCTCATCGGAAATGGAGTAGAAGCGGCGCTGGTTTCATTTGGATCTGGACTTCTCATCATCGCGATTGTGGCTATTTTTAGTTCACGAATCAAAGAAGGTGCGCGCAATTTACGTCGCGCAGTGCAAGCTAAAGAAATTCCACGATGGACACTTTTCGCCGGAACACTGGGCGGAAGTTTTGTAGCTGTACAAACCCATATTGTGCCTTTGATTGGCGTGGCTATTTATTCAGTTGCTTCAATTGCTGGCCAAACTGCAGCATCGCTTGTTGTTGATCGCATTGGACTTACCGGAGGCGGCAAGAAACACATCACCCCAAGGCGAATTGCTGCGGCAGTGTTTACAGTATTTGCAGTCTTTATCTCTGTCTTCGATCGTATCGATGCAAAGAATCTTTCAATATTTGCAGTACTAATGGGATGTGTTGCTGGCGCAATCGTTGGTGTGCAGCGTGCGCTAAACGGTCAAATCAATCAGTACTCTCAGCAGAGTTTTACAACATCATTCCTGAACTTCATTATGGGAACAGGCTTCCTATTTATTTTTCTCACTTTGTTAGTGGTCTTTGGACCTACTGAATTTGTTCCTCTTCCTGCAGGGCCTTGGTGGATTTATACAGGTGGAGTAATCGGAGTTATCTATATTGCTTTTACTTCCACAATTGTTCAACATCTAGGAGTTCTCACATTCACACTCTTTAGTGTGGGAGGCCAATTGGTTGGATCGTTGCTTATCGACTTGTACTCACCGACAGATGGTGTTCAGATAAGTATTTACTTGGTGACAGGAATTCTTATGACTTACTTTGGCGTTGTGGTCGGTGGCGTAAATAATTCACAAGCCCGGAAACGATTGACGCACTGATAAAGAACGCTGCAATCGCATAAGAAGATGTCTTAACCCACGGAAGTGAAGCGGCGTAGAAACCAGCTAAGGTGATTCCAGCGCCCCACAAAATTGCGCCAATAAAATTAGCCGATAAAAACTTGTAGTAATTCATCATCGACGCACCTGCAATGGGTGGGACGAAGGTGCGAATCCAAGGAAAGAATCGAGCAGCAATTACCGCCCACCAACCGGTTTGTTCGTAAAAGCGTTCAGAATTAGCAATCATCCGCTTCATGCGAGGAGATTTCCTTTTATCTAGATACGGCCTGCCGACTACTCGGCCAATCACGAAACCTATTTGATCTCCGAAAAAAGCTGCTGCAACAATGATTAGGACTAGAAGAATAATATTTATATTTCCGTGTGAAGCGGCAACTAGTCCGGCGCTGAACAGAATTGAATCACCAGGTAAGAAAAATCCAAAGAGCAACCCTGTCTCAATGAAAACAATGGCTCCTATAAGAATATAGAAAACAAATGGCGCCAATGTAGAGAATTGGGCATCAAATGAAGCAGCTAGTTCAATCACACTGATTGCTTTACTGCCGCCGCGACTTTAGTTACTACGTTTGGATCAAAAACACTTGGAACAATGAAAGATGTATTGAGCTGGGAAGGACTTACGCAATCTGCAATTGCTTCCGCGGCTGCAACGAGTAGCTTGTCAGTGATTTTGTGAGCGTTGGCATCAAGTAGTCCGCGAAAGATTCCTGGAAAAGCCAATACATTGTTAATTTGGTTTGGATGATCACTTCGACCAGTGGCAACTACAGCTGCATATTTGCGAGCAATAACTGGGTCGATTTCAGGATCAGGATTGGCAAGGGCGAAAACAATCGAGCCTGGCGCCATCGCTGCTACATCTTCTTCGTTAAGAACCTTTGGAGCACTTACGCCGATAAATATATCTGCACCGACCATCGCTTCATGAATACTTCCTGCAAAGTTCTGTGGATTTGAATTTTCGATAAACCACGATCTCATTGGGTCTTCAGATTGAGAGTTCTTGCTAATTACACCGTCTAGGTCAAAGGCAATAATGTTTTGCGCTCCACTAAGAACGAGCAAACGCGCAATTGCAGTTCCCGCAGCTCCAGCTCCGCTCATAATGATTTTTACTTGAGAAATATCTTTCTTTACGAGCTTCAAAGCGTTGCGAAGCGCGGCCAAAACAACGATCGCGGTTCCGTGCTGATCATCATGGAAGACTGGAATATCTAGTAGCTCGCGCAATCTACGTTCTACTTCAAAGCAACGTGGTGCAGAGATATCTTCTAAGTTGATACCGCCATAAACAGGTGCAATTAACTGCACTGTGCGAACAATTTCATCAACATCTTGAGTATCAAGGCAAACTGGCCAAGCATCAACGTTTGCAAAGCGCTTAAATAGCGCAGCTTTTCCTTCCATTACTGGAAGTGCTGCAGCAGGCCCAATATTGCCAAGCCCCAGTACTGCAGAGCCATCCGTTACTACTGCGACAGTATTTCGCTTCATAGTTAATCTACGAACATCGGAAGGATCGTCAACAATTGCTTGCGAGATGCGCGCGACACCAGGTGTATATGCGCGCGACAAATCATCACGAGTTTTCAATGGAACCTTTGAGGTAACTTCTATTTTTCCGCCAAGGTGAAGAAGAAATGTTCTATCGCTCACCTTGCGAACAGTGAGGCCGTTATGTGCAGACAACGCATTATGAATTTGTTGAGCGTGATCAGCATCAACAGTGTCACAGGTGACGTCGATGACGACACGTTCAAGAAGTGACTCGACAACGTCTAGCGCTGTAATTGTTGCGCCAGCATTTGTAATAGTTGTAGTGATCAGGGCAACTGGTTGAAGTTCTGGTGCGCCTTCAACACGAATTGTGATTCCGTATCCGGGTGATGTTGATGCCATTTACACAACACCGTAAAGACGATCGCCTGCATCGCCAAGCCCCGGAACTATGTAACCCTTTTCATTGAGTTTTTCATCGAGTGAACCCGTTACTAAAGTGATTGGAACTCCAGAATTCTTAAATTCATCCTCGAGAGCTTTAATACCTTCAGGAGCAGCAAGAAGGCAGATTGCAGTGATCTCATTTGCTCCGCGTTCGATGAGGTAATTAATTGCCATCACCAAAGTTCCACCAGTTGCAAGCATTGGATCTAATACAAAGCACTGGCGACCAGAGAGATCTTCCGGAAGTCGGTTGGCATATGTTGTTGCTTGCAAAGTCTCTTCGTTTCTCACCATACCTAAGAAACCAACTTGTGCTGTTGGAAGCAATTTCGTCATACCTTCAAGCATTCCAAGTCCAGCTCGCAAAATTGGTACAACAACTGGACGAGGTTCTGCAAGTACTAAACCAGTAGTTGCAGTGACTGGAGTTTTAATTGAAATAGTTTTTGTTCGAACATCTCGTGTTGCTTCGTAAGCAAGTAGAGTCACAAGTTCTTCTACCAAGCGACGAAATGTTGGAGAATCTGTTCTTTCGTCGCGCAATATCGTTAATTTATGTGAGATTAGCGGGTGGTTCGCGACGTGAACTTTCATGTCATCTACCTTACAGGGCTTTCTTTCTAATCCAATGAGTGCCAATATGGGAGATGTGTCAGAGCAGACCCAGGACTTCGCCGTAGAGGCGTGGCATGAAGATGGCCGTTGGTCTTTGGCTGCATTGCCTGATCCTGATGACTTAACTCACATCATTGATCGACTTAAGAAACAACAGACCAATGGTGGCGCAGTTGCACTGATTGCAATTGATGATGAATTCTTTATGGCGATACGTGTACTTGGTTCACATGTTAAATTCTTTATTAGCGACATAACTGCCGCACTTGATTACGAAGTTGCAGCAGAGTTCTTAGAAATTGCAGATATAGATGCACCAGAAGAAGAGGATGAACCACTTCCAACCGGAGACTTAGATATCTTTGCTGACTTAGGTTTGCAACATATGGAGCTCTCTACCTTGTGTGATGACGCAGATTTATTTCCAGATGAAATAATTGAAGCAATCGCAAACCGACTTGGTTTTGGTGAAGCATTCGCAGAGTTATTGGAGTCATAGAAATTTCACTTGCCACACCTGAAGAGTTAATGCATCAAGCACTTGTTATTGCTCAAACTGCTGTGCGTTCTGGCGATGTTCCTGTTGGAGCACTCATAATTAATAAAGATGGTGTGGTTATTGGTAAGGGCTCGAATGAACGAGAAGCAAATAATGATCCAACTGCACACGCTGAGATAGTGGCAATTCGTAGCGCGGCCACTCGACTTCAACACTCACGACTTGATGGATGCACGCTCGTAGTCACGCTTGAACCTTGCGCAATGTGCGCTGGAGCAATCGCACAATCACGAATTTCAAACCTGATTTTCGGGGCATGGGATGAAAAAGCTGGAGCAGCAGGATCGGTGTGGGATGTTTTACGAGACCCGCGTTCGATATTTAAAGTTGAGGTAACTGCAGGAGTACTAGAGAAAGAATGCGCTGCTTTGTTGAAAGATTTCTTCTCAGACAAGTAATTCGTACGATGGATTCAAGATAGTTAACTGACCTTCTTCTTCTCCGACCATACCTTCAGCACGCATCTCCATGCCAACTTCAAGACCTGCAATCTCTCTGCGACCTAAGAAGTTCAAAGTAATTCCACCAGTTTGATCCCATAGTTCAACTTGCAACATTGGAGCTGAACCGCGTGGGGCAGTCGAAATCGAAGTAACGCGACCGTGCACCATGGAACGCTTTCGCCACTCTACTTTTTCGATAGGAGTGACATCTTCTGCATGGTGTGTAATTGGTGCAAATACCTGAGGAGCCAGTTGAGTTGGTTTCACTCTCTCTGCTTCAGGCTCTGACACCTGTGTTTCAACTGAAATCTTTGGGCTTAAAGCGCTACCTGAAATAATTCTGTTTACGTCGAACGGAACAATTGTCGCAACTACGCGACGCAACTGAGATATTGGTGCTGCAATTTCTTCCGCTGTTTGATCGTGAAGTAGTCGACCTAAGAATCTTGAATATGAACGACGAGGTAACAAAATAGTTAATTCGACATCAGTATTTTCTGTTTTTCTGATGGCGTAATCAAGTGCTGAATTCGCAATTCGGCGATCTGGACAATCAATCAGATCTAACTGCACATCTTCGAGGGCTTCAGATTTAGCCCAAGCGGCTTGAATTGCTTCGGCTCGACGATCATCGATAACAAAGTGGACAGCCTTAATTTTATGAGGACGCAAGCTTCGCGCATATCGAATGGCTCCAACTGTTGCGATATCAACGCTATCAACGAAGATGGTTACATCGTGACGAGCGATTGAAGTTGCACGCTCTTCTTCTGTTTTTACTGATAGAGCTTCTTGTTCACGCGTGTACTGACGGCGAAGTCTTAAAAATGTTGCTACCAAGATTGGTGCAGTTACAAGTACTAGCCACGCACCTTCAGTGAATTTAACAACTGAGAAGATAATGACGATAGCTAGTGAAACTGAACCGGCAATGCTGTTGATGACGACTTTCAATCGCCATTGTTTTGGTTTAGTGCGTAAGAAATATCTAGTCATTCCAAAGCCAGCGAGAGTAAATCCCGTAAATACACCGAGAGCATAAAAAGCTACAAGGTGTTCAACTGAGCCAGCTGTAATTACGACGAGGAGAATTCCACCACCTGCAAGAAGCAAAATTCCATTTGAGAAAGCAAGACGGTGTCCACGCTTTGTTAGTTGGCGCGGTAAATAACCATCAGTTGCGACAAAGTTAACGAGCAGTGGGAATGCGCTAAATGTTGTGTTTGCTCCGGCGAATAAAATAAGCATTGTTGCCAGCTGAACCATAATAAACATGACAGAACCAAAAGTGCCTGTACCCACTGCAGCCTTTGCGATTTGTGAAATAACTGTTGGGACCCCAGATTCATAAGGCATTGCATGAATATGGTGAGCAAAATATGAAACACCTAGAACGAGAATTCCTAGCAAGGTACTCATGACTACAAGAGTTTTCTTTGCATTGACGTGCTCTGGAGTTTTAAACAATGCAACGCCGTCAGAGATTGCTTCAAGTCCAGTCAATGAAGATCCACCGTTTGCAAAAGCGCGAAGCAAAATAAAAATTGCAGAAAATGTCAGAAGGCCTTGAGCTTCACCAACATGAACAGCGCCAGGAAGATTGGTGTCGAGAACAGGAAGTGTCCCTGAAGCAAGGCGATAAAGACCCATTCCAAAAACGATAAACATACAGCCGACGAAGAAGTATGTTGGAAGTGCAAAAGCTTTGCCTGCTTCCTTTACACCTCGAAGATTTCCGTAGGTAAGGAATGCAATTACTGCAAAAATCATGTACATCTTTGCTGGTTCAAGAGACGGGAAGGTAGAAATAATTGCAGCAACACCTGCAGCCGATTGAATTGCTACTGTAACGATGTAATCCAACATCAATGCAACTGCAGCAATCTGCGCAACTACTGGGCCGAAGTTATCGCGCGAAACAATGTAAGCACCGCCCGTCTTGGTATATACGTCGATGACATTTCTATAAGACAAAGTAATCAAAACTAGAATTGCAAGAACAACTGCAGTCATAGGCATCAAGATTGCAAATGCTGCTAAACCAAAAGCTGGAAGCAATGCGATCAGAATCTGCTCTGAACCGTATGCAGAAGATGAGATGCAGTCAGAGGAAAGAATGCCGAGCGCATAACGCTTGCTTAATCTTTGGTGGCCAAGTGAATGGCGGTTGAGAGCTCCACCTAGGAAGAAACGTTTTACCTTGTAAGAGAACGGATCATTGACGTGAGTGTGATCCTGAAGTGCGACCGGTTGAGGTGCATCATCGGTCCAAGACTTAGCCACTTCTACTCCCTTGGCATTTGATAACTCGTAAGTATGCTTATCTTATGCGCACACAGTTATATATAGATGGTCAATGGGTCGATGGAAGCGGGACTTTAGAGGTAATTGATCCCAGCGATGGCTCGGTAATCGCAACTGTCGCAACTTCCAGTGATGAGCAAAACCTGGCCGCTGTTGATGCCGCTGACCGCGCTGCCGCCTCCTGGGCAAAGACTGCACCTCGTGTGCGAAGTGAAATCTTGCGCAAAGCATTCGAAATGATGATTGCCGAAGCTGATTACTTAGCTGAACTCATTTCAAAAGAAAATGGAAAAGCGCTGCCAGATGCAAGGGCAGAAGTTAACTACGCGGCTGAATTCTTTAGATGGTTTGCAGAAGAAACAGTAAGAATCTCTGGTGATTTCAGAATGGCGCCAGCCGGAGATAAAAGAATTATTGTCACTCACCAACCTATTGGAGTCTCACTTCTTATTACTCCATGGAATTTCCCTGCCGGAATGGCAACTCGCAAAATTGGTCCTGCTGTTGCAGCTGGTTGCACAATGATTTTAAAACCTGCCGGAGAGACTCCACTTACTGCGCTCGCAATCGCAGACATTCTTGAACAGTGCGGTTTACCAAAAGGTGTTCTTAACGTAATTCTTCCTGCGCAATCTGGTCCAGGAATTTCTAAAGTGCTTCACGATTCTCGTGTAAAGAATCTTTCATTTACTGGATCAACTCAAGTAGGAAAGATACTTCTTAAAGAAGCAGCAGATCAAGTAATTCGTTGCTCAATGGAACTCGGCGGAAATGCACCGTTTGTAGTTCTCGATGATGCAAATATTGAAGAAGCAATTAAAGGTTTAATGATGGCAAAAATGCGCAATGGCGGAGCAGCGTGCACTGCAGCAAACCGAATTTATGTTGCGCGCTCAATCGGAGATAAGTTCATTGCAGAATTTGCCAAAGCGATGGCTGCTCTGAAGATGGGAGTTGGCAGAGAAGCAGGAATTCAGCTTGGCGCCAGCGTTTCAGTAAAAGAAAGAAATAAAATCGCTGAACTTGTAGATGCATCTAAGGCTCGCGGAGCAAAAGTCCATCTCGGTGGAGAAACACCTGATGGCAAAGGCGCTTTTTATCCCGCAACAATTCTTGAAGTTGCTAAGGATGACGAAATTCTTGCTAACGAAGTCTTTGGACCAGTCGCACCCGTTGTCCTCTTTGATTCAGATGAAGAAGCACTGGCACTAGCGAATGAAACAGAATATGGACTTATTAGTTATGTATATTCAGAAGATCTCAAGCGAGCGATTCGATTTGCTGAAGGCATCGAAGCTGGAATGGTCGGCATTAACCGCGGCCTAGTTTCAGATCCTGCAGCACCATTTGGTGGCGTGAAGCAATCCGGTCTTGGCCGCGAAGGTGGATTCGATGGAGTGCACGAGTTCTTGCAGACTAAATACATCGGGGTAGAAATTTAAGAATCTACAAAGTCCTAAGTTTCACTAATACTTCTGAGTCGTACGTTCGAATTTTCCTGAGCAATCCAAGCATTTTGCTGCCGCCATTTGAGAAGTGGCGCAAGCTGTAATAAGGAAAAGTGTTAATCCCAAATCCGACGTCAGGGTCCACATCCGCACTCGCAAGGGGAAAATTCCTAATGACATCTACTGCGCTTTGTGCGAAGAAGCGCTTCAATCGTCTAATTCTGATTGGCCTAGTCAAACCCAATTTCATCTCGCGAACCACAGGAGTGAACTCAAGTGAATCTAATCTGCGAGTTCTAAATTCAACGCAATTTGAGCTAACTTTGTACTCCACTTCCCCGTTAGCTATGAAGTTACAAAATCTCTTTTGGCTTAAGAGCGCTCTGGCTTGAGTTTTATACTCCCGCTTTTTTGAAGAATACAAGTACCTGTAGAGAGCGAGGCGCTCCTCTTCACCTAAGTTTTCACCAAGTGTTAGGCATTCGTCATAGAAGTTCACAACTCTATTTTGCACCAATTCTGCAAGACTCGCCATAGAATTTTCCAGAATCTCCAGTTACGGAAATAGTCTTTCCGTTTGCGAGAAGAACTTTTCCGGACGCTCGGCCTTGGTAAAGCACCGGATCGCTCGGTAGACATTTTACAAATAGACCCAAGAAGCGAGCAGTGTTTGGTTCTTTCAGGTTTGAATTTCTGGTCTGTTGCTCGAATTTAAATGCGGTAACTTGAGAGTCTTTGTGAATACTCTGAATATCAGCTTGGATTGTTGTGTATTTCTGTGGAGCATCGCAAACACTTGTCACATTTAATTTAAGGACGTCCGCACCCCGAGACTCCTTTACCGATGTCGAAAGGTGTGGACGTTCTACTTTGAGTTCGCATTGAGGCTCTTTCTCTGAACCCCCTGAGAGCATTAGGAGTTGAGTTGCAATTAGGCCAAGGACTAAAACCCCTGGAACTTTGGGAATCAATAAATTTGGTTTAGGAATAGTGAAAGCCATGATTCAACGTTAAGTAGTTAGCGGTCTTGCATGAATCGGGCTATCCACAGTCAACCTTGCGGAGGATGAGGGATTTGAACCCTCGATAGGTTTCCCTATACACGCTTTCCAAGCGTGCGCACTCGGCCGCTATGCGAATCCTCCAGCGCTAGCCGCTCGCGAGAGCTGCCAACGTGCCAAGAGTAACGGTGACTGCAGTCAGCCTCGACACCTAAGATTGGTCCAGATCTCCGGTGCGACGCCATCGTGCTGAACTCCCCCAGGGTAGGAATACAGCAAGGGTAGGTACGCTCTGACGGGTGCACCGGAGGTCCCAAGCACACAAAAAGTTCGCGGCCAATTAGAAGTGAATTGAATCGCGATCGACCAGAGAGTAGAAGAAATGTCTTTAGCGTTATATCGAAAGTATCGCCCATCTGTATTTGCAGATGTCATTGGCCAAGAACATGTCACCGTTCCGCTTTCAAATGCGCTCGAATCAGGAAAGACACATCACGCATATTTATTTAGCGGCCCTCGTGGTTGCGGAAAAACTTCTAGCGCTCGCATCATGGCGCGCTCACTTAATTGCGAAAAAGGCCCAACACCAAATCCATGTGGACAGTGCCAATCATGTAAAGACTTAGTTGCAAATGGACCAGGCTCGATAGATGTAATAGAACTCGATGCAGCGACTCATGGATTAGTAGATGATGCACGCGATCTTCGCGATAAAGCATTCTTCGCTCCGGTACAAAGTAAATACAAGATTTACATTATCGACGAAGCACATCAGCTTGGACCTGGTGCGGCAAATGCACTTCTCAAAGTTGTCGAAGAACCACCTCCTCACGTAATTTTTATCTTTGCAACAACAGAGCCGGAGAAATTGATTTCAACAATTCGCTCTCGTACGCATCACTATCCATTCCGTTTAGTTCCACCTGGAATTCTTACAACTCACCTTGAAGGTATTTGTGAATCCGAAGGTGTGAAAGTTGCTAAAGGTGTTCTGCCTCTCGTTGTTCGCGCATCAGGTGGTTCTGTTCGTGATGCTCTATCTGTACTCGGTCAGCTCCTTGCTGGTGCGGGTAAAGATGGTGTCAGTTACGAAATCGCAATTCAGCTTCTCGGTTTCACAGATGGCGCACTCCTCGATGATGCTATGAATGCAATCGCCGCACGCGATGGTGCAACTGTTTTTAAGACAGTCGATCGTGTTATTGAATCTGGCCACGATCCACGTCGCTTCACACAAGATCTATTAGAACGACTTCGCGATTTAATGATCGTTGACGCACTTGATGCAACTAATGCAAATAGTATTTTGCGCGAACTTCCAGATGATCAACTCGAGCGCATGCGAGTACAAGCGCAGAACATTGGGCAAGCTTCTCTTTCACGCGCTGCAGATATTGCAGCCGAAGGTCTTACACAAATGCGCGGAGCAACAGCGCCTCGTTTAATTCTCGAACTCATTTGCGGGCGCATTCTTTTGCCAATGGGTGATACCAGTGAAGCAGGCTTACTTGCGCGCATCGAGCGCCTTGAACGTGTTGAATCTATAGCGCCGACTGCTCGAATCGTTGAGACGTCGAGTAACTCGGAAGCGCAGAAGCCTCAAACTCCTGACACGTCGAGTAACTCGCTTCGCTCACATACTCTCCTTAGCCAGAGTTCCTCATCTTCTGAGACAGTTATAGATAAAGAAGATTATGTGAGTGCTGCAACTGCAGAAGCAAAGAAAGAAGCGCCAGTGAAAGTTGCGAAGCAAATTGCTGAAGCGCAAGCTGCGCCGAAGAAGATAGACACAATGGATGTTGCAGGACTGAGACGGTTGTG
>CAEZSD010000014.1_pt1 | contig 12763 bp, 13 predicted proteins | sample 7263871 | NCBI WGS metagenome assembly CAEZSD01 (sample SAMEA6813771, study PRJEB35770) | uncultured Candidatus Planktophila sp. | biome: Freshwater; feature: Freshwater reservoir; material: water | place: Czech Republic | collected 2017-04-14 | depth 0.5m m | reverse complement strand
TTCTCAACTGCAACAGTTCTTACTTCTGCAAGATCTTCCCAGAGAACGTGAAGAGCTCCGCATCCGATGATGACTCCATCTTTTTCGGCGACGGTAAATTCCTGAACGCTTTCAAATAATGTAACTGTTTCTTTAGAGAGCATTTGGCCCGGAGCAGCATACGAATCTACTAACTCGCGGATTGCTTTTACATCAGAAGTTTTTGCAGGACGAATAAGCAACATTGTTACTCAACTTCTGGTTTAACTAATGGGAACAAAATTGTTTCTCTAATGCCAAGTCCTGTGAGAGCCATGAGCAATCGGTCAACGCCCATTCCCATTCCGCCCATTGGAGGCATTCCAAATTCCATGGCTCGCAAGAAATCTTCATCCACTTGCATTGCTTCTAAATCACCTTTGGCGCCAAGTTGGGCTTGTTCAATTAATCTGTCACGTTGAATTACTGGATCGATGAGCTCTGAATATCCAGTTGCTAGTTCGAACCCATCAACGTAGAGATCCCACTTCTCAACAACTCCTGGAGTATCGCGGTGTGCGCGAACAAGTGGTGAAGTATCAACTGGATAGCCCATAACAAATGTAGGTTCTATTAATTTATCTTGTGCAACATGTTCAAAGATTTCTTCGGCAAGCTTGCCAGTAACCCACTTTGGGTCAATTTTCATGCCTAGTTTTGTTGCATATTTCTTAAGTGTTTCAATGTCGGTAAGAGCCGTTACCTCTTCGCCAACTCCTTCTGAAATCGCATCGTAAAGTGAAATCTCTTTCCACTTACCGCCAAGATTTGCTTCACGTCCGTTGTGATGTGTCACAACGTGTGAGCCTGCAACAGCCATCGCTGCATTCTGAATCAATGAACGAGTGACATCAGCAATTGATCGCCAATCTCCGTACGCCATATATGACTCGACCATCGCAAACTCTGGTGAGTGTGAAGAATCGGCACCTTCATTGCGGAAGTTTCGATTGATTTCAAAAACTCGTTCGATTCCACCAACCACGCAGCGCTTAAGGAAAAGCTCTGGGGCGATTCGCATGTAAAGATCCATGTCATACGCATTGCTAAATGTCTTAAATGGACGCGCAGCTGCGCCACCATGCATAACCTGGAGCATTGGCGTTTCAACTTCAATAAAGCTTTCATTGTTAAATGTTTCGCGAAGCGAACGCATAACAGCTGGGCGCATGCGAGCAGCACTTCGTGCTTCGGGACGAACAATTAAATCTACGTAACGCATGCGCACGCGAGTCTCTTCAGACATCGGTTTGTGATCATTTGGAAGTGGGCGTAAAGACTTAGATGCGAGTGCCCAAGAGTTTGCAAGAATTGATAGCTCACCACGTTTTGAAGTAATGATTTCACCGGTGACAGAGACGATGTCACCTAAATCGATATCTGATTTCCATGCATCAAGTGACTCTTGTCCGACTTTATCTAAGGAGAGCATCGCTTGAAGTTCAGTTCCATCACCTTCGCGCAAAGTCGCAAAGCAAAGTTTTCCTGTATCGCGCTTAAAGATTATTCGACCTGTAAGACTTTCAACATCTCCAGTTGCAACATCGACTTCAAGTGATGTGTATTTTTCGCGAATCTCTTTGAGTGATTTAGTCCGAGGTACGGCAACTGGATATGCCTCAATTCCACGCTCAAGAAGGCTTGCGCGCTTCTCGCGACGAATCCGAAGTTGCTCCGGTAGATCGTCTTCTGCGGAAGGTAAATTCTCAGTTGTCATAGTGGCGCAGAGTCTACCCTTGGAGCGAGGCGGCTAGGAGTTGTTCTTCTCGTGTATGAGACGAAGTCCAATAAGTGTCAGATCTGGCTCGTGTTCATCGATAGTTTCTGAAACACCGATGATTAATGGGGCTAATCCACCTGTTGCAATAACAGTTGGCCTTTGCTCATAACTCAACGCTAACTCTTCGGTAATTCGCTCTACTAATCCATCTACTTGACCAGCGAAACCAAAAATTGTTCCAGATTGGAGAGCTTCAACCGTATTTTTGCCGATGACATTCTTAGGCCTAACTAATTCGACTTTTCTCAGTTGCGCAGCGCGTGAAGCAAGTGCATCCACCGAAATTTCAATTCCTGGTGCAAGTGCGCCCCCAAGAAACTCTCCTTTGGGAGAGACAACATCGAGATTTGTTGAAGTTCCGAAGTCAACAACTATTGCTGGGCCGCCGAAAAGTGTATGAGCTGCAAGGGTATTAACAATTCTGTCAGCGCCAATTTCTTTTGGATTATCAACGAGTAGTTGGACGCCAGTCTTAGTGCCAGGTTCAACAATCGTGACAGCAATGTCGTGAAAATATGAATCAATCATCGTGCGCAACTCACGAAGAGTTGCAGGCACAGTTGAACAAATTGAGAGTGCAGTAACTTTGTAATCAGCCACAAGAGCGCTGTATTGGAGCCATAGCTCATCAGCTGTAGTGCGCGGATCAGTCTTGACTCTCCACGATTTCATTAAGTCAGGACCATTGAAAATTCCCAAGACTGTATTGGTATTTCCTACATCGACAGTTAACAGCATGATTACTCCGCTCTCAGATCTAATCCAATATCTAGCACTGGGGCGCTATGAGTAAGCGCGCCAATCGCAAGATAATCCACACCCGTTTCAGCAAATGCACGCGCACTCGTGATTGCAATGCCTCCGGAAGCTTCCAACTTGCATGCTCCCGAAACAATTTTTACTGCTTGAGCACATAAATCAGGACTCATATTGTCTAGAAGTACGAGATCTGGTTTAAGTGGCACTATTTCTTTTAGCTGATCTAAATTATCAACTTCGATTTCAATTTCTGATTGCGGATACTTTTCTCGCACTCTTTTGAATGCTTCAGCGACTCCACCTGCTGCGGCAATATGATTATCTTTAATGAGTGCAGCATCGCTCAGAGACATTCGGTGATTAACTCCGCCACCCATGCGAACTGCATACTTTTCAAGTTGACGCATTCCTGGAGTTGTTTTACGTGTATCGCGAATCTTGCAGGCAGTTCCTGAAATCGCATCTACCCATGTGCTTGTCAGCGTTGCAATCCCACTTAAGTGGCCAAGGAAATTAAGCGCAGTCCGCTCCGCAAGCAAAATTGCGCGAGTATCACCACGAACGGTCAGAAGTTTTGTCCCCGCTGCTACTTTTGTTCCATCAGTTACAAGTAATACGAAATCTGTTAACCCAACTTCTTCCAAGACAGCCACAGCCATATCTGTTCCTGCAATGACGCCATTTGTTCGAACAACAAAGTCTGCTACGACTCTCTCAGTGCCTGAAACGGTCGCGACAGAAGTGATGTCCTCGCCACCATCTAAATCTTCAGCTAGCGCTCGTTTTATTAATTCGCGGTCAATCATTGGCTTCCTACCTCCTGATATCCGCTTGTCCAATATCCAGTTTGATCTAATTGCTGAACAATTCGCTTGCGCCAAGCATCACTTGTATCTGGAAAATCTTCACGCCAGTGCGATCCTCTTGTCTCTTGGCGAATAAGAGCAGCTTTCAGAATGGCTTGTGCGAGTTGAAAGAGATTAGTTGTCTCCCATGCTTCAACACAAGGTTGCGTGCTAGTTCTATCTTCAATGCGTGTCAGATCTGAACTTGTGCGCAATAACGAATCTGAAGATCGCAGTACACCTGCGCCTTTGCTCATGCTCACTTGAATATCGTGTCGTACTTTTGGATCAAGCAAGATTGCACGAGAGACATTTTCTACAGGCTCGCTGAATTCCGGAAGATTGCTTGCAATATCTGCAGCAATACGAGCGCTAAAGACCAATCCTTCAAGGAGAGAGTTAGAAGCAAGGCGGTTTGCACCGTGAACGCCAGAACATGCAGTTTCGCCACATGCATAAAGACCTTTCACACTTGTACGTCCATTGAGATCAACTCGAACACCACCAGATGCATAGTGAGATGCTGGTGCTACAGGAATAAGTTCTGTGAGTGGATCTATTCCGTTGTTCTTGCATGAGGCATATATTGTTGGAAATCTAGATTCAAATCCTTCTATATGGCGTACATCGAGCCACACATGCTGCAATTTCTCTTTATTCATCACACGCATAATTGAAATTGCAACAACATCACGTGGCGCTAATTCAGCAAGTGGATGAATGTCTTGCATAAACCGCTTGCCATTGTTATCAACTAGATATGCACCTTCTCCGCGAACAGCTTCACTGATAAGTGGTTGCTGACCCTCTGAACTATTTCCTAGCCATAAAACAGTTGGATGGAATTGAATGAATTCAACGTCAGCAACTTTTGCTCCTGCACGTAAAGCAAGCGCTACTCCGTCACCTGTAGATACCGATGGATTGGTTGTCTGCGCAAATACTTGTCCCAATCCCCCAGTTGCTAATACAACAGCTTTTGCAATTCCTCTTCCAACTCCATCGCGACTTCCGGCGCCAATAACGTGAAGCGTTACTCCACATACTTCGCCAATATCGTTCTTGAGCGCATCAAGTACTAAAGCATTTTCCACAACTTCAATCTCTGGATCGTTTTGTACCGCAGCTAGTAATGCGCGTGAAACTTCAGCCCCTGTTGCATCTCCACCTGCATGCAGAATGCGATTTCGAAGGTGCCCGCCTTCGCGAGTAAGAGCAATCTCGCCACTTTCTTCTTTATCAAATATTGCACCGCGTTCAATAAGTTTACGAACAGCTTCTGGTCCTTCTGTCACGAGCACCCGCACTGCTTGAACATCACATAAACCTGCACCTGCAACCAATGTGTCTTTCTCGTGTTGTTCGGGTGAATCACCATCACCAAGTGCTGCTGCGATTCCACCTTGTGCCCACTTAGTAGAACCTTCATCGACGCTTGCCTTTGTTACAAGCAGAACTGATAAACCATATGTTCTGCATTGCAGCGCAGTTGTGAGTCCTGCAATTCCTGAGCCCACAACAATCACATCTGCAGTTGCAGTCCACCCTGGAGCAGGTGCAAGTAACTTCATGAGCGCTTCACCATCTGCATATTGTCGATCAAACGAACCCCATTAATCCAGCCAGCAACAATTGCACGCACCTTTTGGGTGTTTGGCCCTGCGGCAAGAAATGTTTCTTCATCAATAAAGTCTGCATAGTCGAGAGTAAAGAGAGGTTCCGTTGACAAAATATCTCTCAATTCATTCTCCGAGCCAGCATTTGAAAGCGCGCGATAAATAACGGGAGCTGCTGCACGTCCTTCAGAAGAGAGTCGAATATTTCTTGAAGACATTGCAAGTCCATCTGACTCGCGAATTATGGGTGCGCTCAGGATTGCAACGTCACCCGCGATTTTTTCAACTAGTTTCAATTGTTGAAAATCTTTTTCTCCGAATACAGCAACAGAAGGTTTCACAAGATCAAAGAGTCTGCGAACAACTGTCACGACTCCGTCGAAATGACCCGGGCGAGATGCGCCTTCATACAATTCTGAAATTGGATCCGCTTTAATCATGGGGAATCCTTCGGGATAAATTTCATCTCTTTTGGGTAGCCAGAGGTGCGTGATCCCAGAATTCTTTGCCAGCTCAATATCGAATTCGGGAGTTTTGGGATACTTTGCTAAGTCTTCTTGGTTTTCAAATTGAAGAGGATTAATAAAAATACTTGCAACTACGTTTTCGTTTTCTCTCTTTGCAATCTGAAAAAGTGAAGCGTGACCCCCATGAAGCGCGCCCATCGTAGGAACAAATGCGCAGCCAGAAGGAAGCTCAGTTGCGCTAGTTACTACTTTCATGGCTCCAGTCCTTTCAGGTACCGGGCGGGCAGTAGGTAAAGTCTAAAGCGTTAAGGCATTTGCTCCAAAAGGTCTCTGATTTTCCCGTGAGTAAGCAAGATTGCCTCAGGTTCTATTTCACACCACGGTTCAAGAACGAATTTTCTCTCATGTGCACGCGGATGTGGCAGAACCAATTCTGAAGCGCTACTGAGAATGTTCCCGTATTGAATTAAATCCAGATCAATTGTTCGAGGACCCCAATGTTCAATTCGCTCGCGTCCTAGCGCTTTTTCAATCCCGTGAAGGAGTGAGAGTAAATCTGATGCTGGTAAATCACTTTCAAGAATGCAAACAGCATTGATGTAATCAGATTGTTCGGGTCCGCCCACTGGTTTTGTCTTGTAAAAACTAGATACGGCAAGGACTTCAGAAGATTCTCTCAAGAGAGTAATTGCTAATTCGATTTGATCTTCGGGGTTACCAAGATTTGCTCCCAGAGCGACAACTGCTTTCATCGGGTTATGGTGACAGAAATATCTGCGACTTCAGAGGAAACAGGAGCTTTTGGTTTATGAACTGTGACAGAGATATTTTCTACAAGTGAATACTCACTCTTAATACGTTCTGCAATTCTGGCTGCCAATTTTTCAATCAGCTGAACGCGCTCCCCTGTAATTTCTTCCACAACCAAATCTGTAATGGCGCCGTAATCGACAGTGTCGTGCAAGTCATCGCTAGAAGAAGCCTGAGTGAGATCGCAGTACAGGGCAACATCGACAAAGAAATCTTGTCCGTTCTTTGCCTCGTGATCGAAGACCCCGTGATAACCAAATCCCCAAATGCCTTTTAATTCAATGAGATCACTCATGCGCGTATCGCTTCCACGTTGGCCTTCACACCATGAACTCTAACTCCCCAGATGCCTTTGCCAACCAGGCTCTTGGTGACCTCAACTGTTGCTGATTCTCGTTCAGATGGTTCAGAGCCTCCTAAGAATCTCTTTCTTGAATGACCAATTAATACTGGAAATCCAAGAGCTGTAAATTCGTCTATGCGATTGATGATCTCCCAATTGTGGTCCGCATCTTTTGCAAAACCAATTCCTGGATCGATAACTATTTTCTCTCTCTTAACTCCTGCAGATATTGCTTTCTCAATTTGTGTTGATAGTTCACTAATCACATCCGTGACAACTTCGTTGTAAAGAGCTTTTGAATTCATTTCTTTCGAATGCCCGCGCCAATGCATCATTACGTATCTGCAATTAAGTCCGGCAACCGTTGTAAACATCTCTGGATCAGCAGCGCCTGCACTCACATCATTAACAATCGTGGCCCCTGCTTCAATTGCTAACCGTGCAGTCTCAGCCCGCATTGTGTCTATGCTCACTTGTAGTCCTGCAGCAGCAAGTGCACGAATAACTGGTATCACGCGCGCTTGTTCTTCTTCCGATGGAACTCGATCGGCGCCTGGTCTTGTTGATTCACCGCCGACATCAATAATCTGAGCGCCTTCTGCAGCCATTTCTTTACCGCGAGCGATTGCTGTATCTATATCTAAATTGATTCCACCGTCTGCAAATGAGTCGGGAGTGACGTTCAGAATTCCCATGACGAGCATAATTATTTATCGATTCGTAATAAGACTTATTGCTTCAGCCCGCGTTGCAGCATCGCGTAGAACTCCGCGCACTGCAGATGTAGTTGTGCGGGCTTGTGATTTCCGTACACCGCGCATGGACATGCACAAGTGTTCGCAATCAATAATCACAATAACGCCCATAGGTTTCAATATTTCAACGAGGGCATCGGCAATCTGAGTGGTCAGTCTCTCTTGCACTTGTGGTCGTCTTGCAAATAAATCAACAAGGCGCGCTACTTTAGAGAGCCCAGTGATTTTCCCACTTGGGATATAGCCAACATGTGCAACTCCATGGAACGGTGTTAAGTGATGTTCGCAGTGAGAGAAAACTTCAATGTCACGAATTATCACTAACTCTTCATGTCCAATATCAAATGTTGTAGTCAATACATCTTCTGGTTTTTGCCATAGACCTTCGAAGTTTTCTTTAAAAGCTCGAGCAACTCGCGCAGGAGTATCTTTCAATCCTTCACGATCAGGGTCTTCACCGAGAGCCAGTAAGAGTTCGCGAACTGCTTTCTCGGCGCGTTCGTGATCATAAGGATGAGCAGCGCGCCCATCTCCTGGTCCCATTGAAACCGAAGAAATATCGGTCACTCGGTTGTTGCCTTCTTTACTCGTCGTGCTTTCTTAGGAACATCAGTGACCACAGGAACAATTCTTTCTGGAATCGCTACCGGTGGTTGAGAAGATGGAATACGAGTTTCAGAACCTGTCCATGCCGGACGGTTTGGCCAAGAATTCACGTGAGCGAAAATCTCTGCTATCTCTTCTTTATTAAGTGTTTCCACTTCGAGAAGTCTTACAACCATTTGATCAAGAATTGTTCGATTAGCTTCGAGAATATCGAATGCCTCTTGATGTGCGTTCTCAATTAATTTACGGATTTCGCCATCGACAACTGCCGCAACGTTTTCAGAGTAATCGCGCTGATGTCCATAATCCCTGCCCATAAATGGCTGTGAAGAATCCGTTCCGAGCTTGATTGCGCCAATAGCTTCGGTCATTCCGTACTGAGTGACCATCGCGCGAGCAAGTGCTGTTGCCTTTTCGATGTCATTCGATGCACCCGTTGAAGGATCATGGAAAATTAATTCTTCTGCTGCGCGACCACCCAGTGAATATGCCAATTGATCAAGAAGTTGATTTCGAGTAGTTGAATACTTGTCTTCATCCGGCAAAACCATTGTGTAACCAAGTGCGCGACCACGAGGCATGATTGTAATTTTGTGAACAGGATCGGTATGTGGCAGCGCATGTGCAACAAGTGCGTGCCCCGCTTCGTGATAAGCCGTGACTCGACGTTCGTCTTCAGACATCAAACGTGATTTGCGTTGTGGACCGGCCATAACGCGATCAATCGCTTCATCAATCTGCAGATTGCCAATTGTCTTCTGACCTTCACGCGCACTGAGCAACGCTGCTTCGTTAAGTACATTTGCAAGGTCAGCACCAGTAAAGCCAGGTGTTCTGCGTGCATATGCAACGAGTTCAACATCTTTTGAAATTGGCTTGTTCTTTGCATGGACTTTGAGAATATCTTCGCGCCCCTTGAGATCAGGACGTTCAACTGGAATCTGACGATCAAAACGTCCTGGACGTAACAGAGCTGGATCCAATACATCTGGGCGGTTTGTGGCAGCAATCAAAATCACTTGCCCATTAGCTTCGAATCCATCCATCTCAACTAAGAGTTGGTTAAGCGTTTGTTCACGTTCATCGTGACCGCCACCCATTCCAGCACCACGCTGACGACCAACTGCATCAATTTCATCAACAAAGACAATTGCTGGTGCGTGTGCTTTTGCCTGCGCAAATAGATCTCGCACTCGTGCAGCGCCAACTCCAACAAACATTTCTACGAAATCAGAACCTGAAATGGAATAGAAAGGAACTTTTGCTTCTCCTGCAACCGCTCTGGCAAGAAGTGTTTTTCCTGTTCCCGGAGGGCCGTACAGCAGTACTCCCTTAGGAATCTTTGCGCCAAGTAATGCATATCGTGATGGATCTGCAAGGAAGTCTTTAATCTCTTCAAGTTCTGCAATAGCTTCATCGGCGCCAGCAACATCATCAAAAGTATTCTGCGGCACATCATTGTTCTGTAATTTTGCACGAGATTTTCCAAATGAAAATACACGATTTCCGCCTTGTGCTTGGCTCATCATTAAGAAGAAGAGGAAACCAATAATCAGAATTGGACCAAAGCTAAAGAGCAAACTTGTGAGCATTGATTGCGAAGGCACATCAACAGTCCAGCCCTTTGTTGGTGGATTTGCTGTCAAAGCGTCTACAAGTGTTGGCTCTTGGCGAGCGATGTAAGAAGCTTCAACTTTTGTTGCGCCCTTAATTGTGTTGCCGCCACTGAGAACCAATTTAATTCGCTGACTCTTATCAATTAAAACTGCGGATTCAACTTGAGATTTAGAAATTGCATCAATTGCCTGAGAAGTTTTTATCTCTGTGTAGCGGTTTGCTGCACTTGTTATCTGGCCGAAAATTGACACTGCAAAAATGGCAACGATGATCCAGAAAAGGGGACCTCTAAATATTTTTTGAGAGCGAGTTTGAGGCACATCTTTGCCTTTTGACTGCTTCTTAAATTTATCCAGGAAAGATTTGTTCTCAGGTTTTTGGGAAGTCATATCAATCCTTATGAGTACATGTGCTTGGCAAGCACGCCGATAAATGAAAGGTTGCGATATTTCTCATCAAAATCAAGACCGTATCCGACGACGAATTCCTTGGGAATATCAAAGCCGACATATTTAACGTCTACTTCAACTTTGGCAGCCTCTGGCTTGCGAAGGATTGCAAGAATTTCAACAGAGGCAGCGCCACGTGAATACAGATTTGATTTCAACCAAGAAAGAGTGAGCCCGGTGTCGACGATGTCTTCAACGATAAGTACGTGACGACCAGTAATATCGCGATCTAAATCTTTGAGAATACGTACAACGCCACTTGATTTAGTACCAGAGCCGTATGAAGAAACCGCCATCCAATCCATTTCAATATGAGATTGCATCGCACGAGTGAGATCAGCCATCGCCATAATCGCACCTTTAAGGACGCCAACAAGTAATACGTTCTTATCTTTGTAATCAGCATCAACCTGAGCGGCTAACTCTGAAATTTTTGCAGCAAGTTCTTCTTCTGTTGCAATTACTTTTTCAACATCTGTTCCAACTGTTGCTAAATCCACCGGGTGTGCTCCTTGGCTTTACTGGTTTGAGAGCGAAAGTCTGCCCGAAATTCGCTCAACCTTCACACCGCCCGGCAAGCTCAGAGCCCCCTGACCATGCCAAGAGGTGACCAGCGCCTCAACGTGCGCCACATGATCGGCCGTAATTGAGCCTGATGGGGCTCCTGAGGCGTAAATGGCACTTCGAATGATGCGGGTTCGGATAGCCCGCGGCAGGTCAGATAATTTCTCGCAATCCAAATCTTTGAGGTTCATTGCCGCCGAAGTCTCGAGGGCGATGGCATCAAGTGCGTCGGCATCATCTCGAAGTAGAGATGCACTGCGTGAGAGTGATGCGGAAATTCCAGGGCCTAGGTTTTCTTCCATTACAGGCAAAACATTCATCCGAACTTTTACTCGTGAAAATTCAGTGTTGAGATTATGTGGATCACTCCAGTATTCCATGCCGATTTCTCGGCATGCATTCTCGGTTTGATCACGAGTAATTGAAAGTAAGGGTCTGATGAAAATTCCGTTTTCAATTGCCATTCCAGACATTGAACGAGTTCCAGATCCGCGTGCTAATCCCAGTAGAACAGTCTCTGCTTGGTCATCACGCGTGTGGCCTAAAAAGACTTTCGAGCTTTTCTCTTCTTGCGCAATTTCAGAAAGAGCTTGATAGCGTGCATCACGAGCGCCAGCTTCGATGCCGGATTCAGTATTAACCACAACTTTCTTAATATAAACATTTTCATATCCCATCTCGCGCAATTGTTGCGAAACTTTTTCAGCTTGTTTTCCAGAATTTGCTTGAAGTTGATGATCTACAGTTACTGCAACTGCTCGAATTGCATTGCCGGCACTCTCTTTAAGTACGGCGTAGGCAAGAGCTAAAGAATCAGCACCACCAGAGACTGCAACAACAACGGCATCCCCGGCTTCAACGTTGGCAAGGTAAGCCTTTACTGCGTTGCGAATCTCAACGATGGCCTCGGTCATGAAGTAAGACTAGACCCGGCCACCAAATGGCATAAGACCCTTAACGCTGTAGATATTTGAGTACAGCAAGCCCTTGCCCTTTGAATTAGCTTCCCACATCATTCCGCCACCTGCATAAATAGTGATGTGGTGAATTGTAGAAATTGTGCCCTTGTATGAATAGAACAATAGATCTCCGGGTTGTAATTCATTAAGAGTTACATGCTTTGTATAACCTGCATACAGCGCTGAGTTAAGGCGATCCCAATTTGGCCAACTTAATCCGGCAGATTTATACGATGCGTAAACAAGTCCAGAGCAGTCGAATGAATTTGGACCTTGAGTTCCCCAAATGTAAGGCTTACGTGCAAGTACTTGTTTCTTCGCAAAGGCAACTGCCGCAGCACGTTGAGCTTCAGTTGTGCGGCTGGTGGACCTTCCCTTGAATCCACGATCAGGCCAAACCTTTGCTTGATTGATTGTGTTTGCAGCAGTGTTTGCTTGGCTCTCTTCAAGGAGCGCTAACTGTCGCTGTTGCTCTAACGTGATTCGCACATTGCGAGCATTTGCTAATTCTTTAATCAATTTATCTTGCACTGCGCGCAACTTATTAACTTCTTGCTGCTGCAAAGCTTGAGCATCGTCGGCAACTTTCTTTGCTGAAGCCACCTTTGCTGTTGCAACTTCTTGAATCGCTTTCGCTTCATCAGCTTTTTTCTTTGCCGCTTTTGCTACAACTTCTGCAGCTTTATATCTTTCAAGAGCGGTTGAGTTCCGCGCACCTAAAGTATTAAGAGTTGATAATTGATCTATGAGATCTTGAGGGCCATTTGCATTCAGGAGCGGCTCAATATCGCTCATGGTTCCGCCAAGTATGTAAGCATTCCCGGCCAACTTGCCGATTACTCGGTGGGCTTCCTCTACTGCCGCCGCTGTTTCAGCAGCATGTTTTGCAGCGGCCCTTGCTTGCGACGTTGCTACTTCGAGTTCTTTCTTCGCTTTCAGATACAACGCCCTGGCTGCATTTGCTTTTGCAGTGAGTTGCTTAAGAGTTGAATTTGCTGCTGCTAATTTCTTTGCGGCTGCATCTGCAGCACTTTTCTTAGCTGCTTCTGCCTTCTTAGCTGCTTCGATCTCTGCAAGGGTTGGTTTTGGTTTTGCAATGGCCGGTGTGGACGCAAGAGTGAGCCCTGCAATGATTGCAAGGCTAATGAGGCGATTCCTGCGAGGCATTGATTAAG
>CAEZSD010000013.1_pt1 | contig 12765 bp, 11 predicted proteins | sample 7263871 | NCBI WGS metagenome assembly CAEZSD01 (sample SAMEA6813771, study PRJEB35770) | uncultured Candidatus Planktophila sp. | biome: Freshwater; feature: Freshwater reservoir; material: water | place: Czech Republic | collected 2017-04-14 | depth 0.5m m | reverse complement strand
CTGTCGTAAAGCCGAAGTTTCTTCACTCCTGCGTTTTGCCGGAGGCCTACATATTGCTGCAGGAAAAGTAGTGATTGAAGTAGAACTAGATACCTCACAAAGTGCGCGCCGTTTGAAGAAGGATATTGCTGATATCTACGGGCACGACAGCGATTTAGCTGTTCTCTCTTCCAGCGGGTTGCGCAAAGGATCACGCTATGTGGTCAGAGTTATTGAAGCAGGCGATGCACTTGCTCGCCAGACTGGGCTCATTGATGCCAATGGTCGACCAGTGCGCGGATTGCCTCCGCAAGTTGTTGCCGCAAATGTTTGCGACGCAGAAGCAGCATGGCGTGGTGCTTTCATTGCGCATGGCTCGTTGACCGAACCCGGTCGTTCATCATCTCTAGAAATTACATGTCCTGGTCCTGAGGCCGCACTTGCACTGGTTGGCGCAGCGCGTCGCCTTAATATTGTTGCAAAGGCTCGTGAAGTTCGCGGTGTCGATCGCGTTGTTATCCGAGATGGAGATGCCATCGGAGTACTACTTACACGTCTTGGTGCCCATGAAAGTGTTCTTGCATGGGAAGAGCGCAGAATGCGTCGTGAAGTTCGCGCGACCGCCAACAGACTTGCCAATTTTGATGATGCAAATCTTCGTCGTTCAGCTCGCGCAGCAGTGGCTGCGGCAGCACGCGTTCAAAGAGCGATGGAAATTCTTGGTCCTGAAATTCCTGATCACTTAAAAGAAGCAGGCGAGTTAAGAATTTCTCACGGACAAGCAAGTCTTGAAGAACTTGGTTCTCTCGCAACTCCACCAATGACTAAGGATGCAATTGCTGGTCGCATCCGTCGCTTACTCGCAATGGCAGATAAGCGAGCTTCTGAACTTGGGATTCCTGATACAGAGGCCGGTCTCTCACCTGATTTATTAGGTGAATAAGAGCCACTTCTCCCTTATGGGACTAAGAGTGAGCCTGCGCACGCTGGTGACCGGTCAGTAACTTCGACTCGGCTGATAGACTTCGCATCAAGCCCCCAACGTTGTGGTGTAAATGTTAGCCACCTTTATCTGGGGCAATTCACTATGTAGAAGAGGTTTTTAGATGATTAATGTCGGAATTAATGGTTTTGGACGTATTGGCCGCAACTTCTTTCGCGCCGCGCTCACAAACCCAAATATCAATATCGTAGGTATTAACGACCTAACAGATAACGCAACACTTGCACACCTTCTTAAGTACGACTCAATCTTGGGTCGCCTTGGTCTAGAAGTTTCACACACTGATGACACCATCACAGTGGGCGGCAAGACAATCAAAGTTTTCGCAGATCGTGATCCTGCAAATCTTCCATGGGCATCAGTGAAGGCAGATATCGTTATTGAATCTACTGGTCACTTCACAAAGGCAGCCGATGCTAAGAAACACATCACAGCAGGTGCTAAAAAAGTAATCATCTCTGCGCCAGCAACTGATGAAGACATCACAATCGTTATGGGTGTCAATCACGACAAATACGACCCAGCAAATCACAATGTAATTTCAAATGCTTCATGTACAACCAACTGCCTTGCTCCAATGGCGAAGGTTCTTCACGACAACTGGGGAATTGTTAAGGGCTTGATGACCACAATTCACGCTTACACAAACGATCAGGTAATTCTTGACTTCCCACACAAGGATCTCCGTCGCGCACGTGCAGCTGCAACAAACATGATTCCAACATCTACTGGTGCTGCGAAAGCAATCTCTCTCGTTCTTCCAGAACTTAAGGGCAAGCTCGATGGATATGCAATGCGTGTTCCAGTCCCAACTGGCTCAGCTACTGACCTCACAGTTGAGCTTGCAAAGGAAGCTACAGCTGCAGAAATCAATGCTGCGATGAAGGCTGCTGCCAATGGTCCATTGAAGGGATTCCTTTCATACACTGAAGATCCAATCGTGTCGTCAGATATTGTTACTGATCCATCTTCTTGTATTTTCGATTCAGGCCTTACAAAGGTCATCGGAAATCAGGTAAAGGTTGTCGGTTGGTATGACAACGAATGGGGTTATTCAAACCGCCTTGTAGACCTAGTTGGTTACGTCGGTAAATCTCTCTAATGTCTTCATTGGTCGACCTAGGTGTAGCAGGTAAGCGAGTCTTTCTGCGTTGTGATCTCAATGTTCCTTTGAAAGAAGGAAAGATCACAGATGATGGACGCATTCGCGCATCACTGCCAACAATTAACGCGCTTCTCTCGCAAGGGGCAAGCATTGTTATTGCTGCACATCTAGGTCGTCCAAAAGGCGAAGCAAAACCAGAGCTCTCACTTGCACCAGTTGCAGTTCGACTTTCCGAATTACTCGGTAAGCCAGTGCAATTTGCAGGTGCAATTACAGGTAGTGATGTAACAGAAAAAGCTTCGGCACTGAAAGCAGGAGAAATTCTTCTCTTGGAAAACATTCGATATTCAGCTGCCGAAACTTCTAAAGATGAAACAGAACGTGCAGCGTTAGCCGCAGAGCTTGCACAACTTGCAGATGTTTACGTTGGAGATGGATTCGGCGCAGTACATCGCAAGCATGCATCAGTCTTTGATCTTCCAAAGCTATTGCCACATGCTGCCGGAACTCTCGTTGCTGCAGAAGTGGAAGTTCTTAAGAAATTGACCGTCAATCCTGAGCGCCCATATGGCGTTGTGCTCGGTGGGTCAAAAGTTTCAGACAAGATTGGCGTGATTTCAAATCTTCTTGGAAAAGTTGATGTCATGGCTATCGGTGGAGGAATGCTTTTCACATTCTTGGCAGCACAAGGCAAAGAAATTGGTTCATCACTTGTAGAACTCGATCTCATAGACACCGTGAAAACTCTTATTAAGCAAGCCGAAGAATCTGGCGTGAAGTTACTTCTGCCAACAGATATTGTCGTGGCTCCAACATTTGCAGCCGATGCAACGCCTACTCTTGTAAAAGCAGATGCAATTCCGTCTGATCAAATGGGGCTAGACATTGGTCCAGAGACTGCTGCAGCATTTGCGCAAGCAATTAAAGGTTGCAAGACCGTCTTTTGGAATGGACCAATGGGCGTCTTCGAATTTCCAAACTTCGCTCATGGGACAAAAGTTATTGCTCAAGCGCTGACCGAAGTTTCTGGAATTTCAGTAGTAGGTGGCGGAGATTCTGCAGCGGCAGTGCGAGCCCTTGGATTTGCTGATTCACAATTTGGTTATATCTCAACTGGCGGTGGCGCTTCTCTTGAATATCTTGAGGGCAAAGAACTACCAGGATTAACCGCTCTCGATCTTTAAATTTATTCACAACTATTGAAGGAGTCAGTAATGCGTAAACCACTTATGGCTGGTAACTGGAAGATGAACCTCAATCACCTCGAGGCTATCGCCGTTGCGCAGAAACTTGTCTACTCACTTGATGATAAAGATTATGACGCTGTTGATGTTGCAATCATCCCTCCATTTACAGATATCCGTTCAATTCAAACAATGGTAGATGGCGATCGTCTTCGTCTTCAGTACGGTGCGCAGGATCTTTCACCTGAAAGCTCAGGAGCTTTTACTGGTGATATATCTGGCTCAATGCTTTCTAAGCTCGGCTGTACTTTTGTTGTAATTGGTCACTCAGAGCGTCGCGCAATTCATCATGAAGATGATGCACTGATTAACCGCAAAATTAAGGCTGCACTTGCCAACGAACTCACACCGATTTTCTGTGTCGGCGAAGAACTTGCAATCCGCGAATCAGGAACACATGTTTCGCATGTGATTCGTCAGGTGCGTGCAGGTTTAGAAGGTTTCCATAAACCAGAACTGAAGAAAATTGTTATCGCCTACGAACCTGTATGGGCGATCGGCACAGGCAAGACGGCAACACCTGAAGATGCTCAAGAAGTGTGCGCAGCTATTCGTGAGGAAGTAGAACAAATCGGTTCCGCTGAAATCGCTGCAAATATGCGAATTCTTTATGGAGGATCCGTGAAATCTGCAAACATCGCAGAGATCATGAAGCAGCCTGACGTCGATGGCGCACTTATCGGGGGAGCAAGTCTTGACCCTGAAGAGCTGGCAAAGATTGCCAAGTTCCACGCTCAGGCGTAATTCAAGGGATTTGAACTGATTCAGGTATCCTGTACCCCTACCTCTTAAGGAGTTTTACCGTGGCTTTAGCGCTTTCAATTTTCTTGATCATCACAAGTATCGTGATGATTCTTCTCGTACTCCTACACAAAGGAAAAGGATCTGGACTCTCAGATCTTTTCGGTGGCGGAATTTCATCTAACTATGGTGGTTCTTCAGTAGTAGAACGAAATCTTGATCGCATCACAATTGTTGTCGGCGGCCTTTGGTTTGCTGGCGTTGTCGCACTTTCACTAGTTTTGAAGGGTTAATTCATGGCAAGTGCAATTCGCGGAAGTCGTGTTGGCGCAGGACCTATGGGAGAAGCCGAGCGCGGCGATCAGATTGAACGCGCAACGGTTTCGTATTGGTGCGCTAACGGGCATGAAGTTCGCCCATCTTTTGCTGTCGAAGAGACAGTAGTCATTCCTGCTGAGTGGGATTGCCCTAAGTGCGGATTACCTGCAGGTCGCGATAAGAGTAATCCGCCTAGCGCTGTTGTGAACGTGCCTTACAAGACTCACCTTGCATATGTGAAAGAACGTCGCACTGATAAAGAAGGCGAAAAGATTTTGGAAGATGCACTACGTAAATTACGCGGTGACGACATCGAGTAGTTACAAGCTTTTTGCAGCTTTAATAAGCTGATCAATACCCGCTTTTCTGTTCTGCAAATGCAGGCGAAGAAGCGGGTATTTTCTTGTAGCAAGGGCGCGGTTATCTCCAATTGCTTGAGCAAAGAGAAGTGTCTTTAGTGAAAATTCTTTACCAGGAATCTCAAAATCCACATCGGTCTCACCTGTTATTTGCAAGAACGAACCATTTTTCTGACCGCCTTTATGGAACTGACCTGTTGAATGCAAGAAGCGAGGACCCCATCCAAAAGATGTTGGACGTCCAGATTTGTCGGACAATATGGCGCGAAGCTCTGCAATCTTGGCATCATCTCTTCTATCCAGGTAGGCCATGATTGAAATGTAGCCGCCTTCTTTTACATCTTCGATAAATGTTGCCAGGGAATCTTTGAGTGATTGACCATCACCGAATATTTCAATTCCAGAATCAATGCATTGCGGCGCAAACTGCGGAATCTGATTTCCCCACTCTGAAAGACAATCTGCAGTTTTTTCTTTGGCTTCAGTCACATTTGGCTGATTAAATGGATCAATCTTTAACCCAACTCCTAGTAACGCCGTGAGCCATTCCCAGAAAATAAAGTGTGCACCCAGAGCGGCATCAACGACTATATCGGCACCTGTGCCGGCAAAAGAAACAGTTAGGGAACCACCAACTTTTGCAGCAGCAATTGATTCTGTAGCAATAGGCAAGCGACCAACAGAATCTTTGCCAGTGGATTCGGCAATCAGTTGTTCTATCCAATCAGAGAGACCAGGAACTGCTGATGCTTCATCGGTAAAAGCGATGTACTGCTCAGACTGAGTAAGCAATACATATGCAACATCAATGACTTGCATTGGATCATTGAGAATACTGGCGAGCTCAATTTGCGCATCCTGCAAGATTTTTTCAACGTTAACTCCAGCTAACGCTGTTGGCACCAATCCAAATGCTCCGAGAACGCTAAAGCGGCCACCCACATTGGGGTCAGCATTGATTACGGTGTATCCACGTTCGCGAACTTCTTTATCCAGAGGTGATTGCGGGTCTGTTACGAAGAGCATGTGTTCTAATGGATTAAGCCCAGCCGCGAGAAATTGGGCTTCAAAGAGCGCACGCTGTGAAGATGTTTCAATCGTTGATCCCGATTTAGAACTTACGACAACGACCGTATTCTCCAAATTATTTCCAATTGCGTGCTGAGCATAATTTGGATCAGTAGAGTCAAAGATGAAGAGCGGCTTATGCGCACTCTGTGCAATTACTTCAGGTCCTAGTGATGAACCGCCCATACCGCAGAGAACAACGCGAGTCTTGGTAGAAAATTTCTGAACTATCTCGGCAATCGTTGGCAGTAGTGCGACCGAGGATTGGGGGAGATCTATCCAATTCAAACGCACTGCCGCTTCAGCGGCCGCTTTATTTCCCCAAGTCTGAGGATCCTTCTGTGCGATTCTTGCATGGGCATCTCTTAGTTTCTTGTAGAGATCTGAATCTCTATCAACAGAACGTAAGAGTGGACCTGTAATTTTCACTACGCAAGAGCTTTCGTGACATCTCCAACAACTCGATCAACAGTGAAACCGAATTCAGAGAAGAGTTTTGGTGCTGCCGCAGAGGCCCCGTAATGATCAAGTGCAATGATGATTCCGCTATCTCCGACGTATTCACGCCAACCGAGAGAGATTCCCGCTTCGATACTTACGCGAAGCGCACTCTTTGGAAGCACGGATTCACGATATGTATCTGATTGCTCATTAAACCAATCTAGACACGGCGCACTTACTACTCGTGTAGAAATTCCCTTCGCTTCAAGTGCAATTTGTGAATCGAGAGCCAGTGGAACTTCAGAACCTGTTGCGATAATTACAACCCGTGGTGTCGAAGATGCTTCTTTCAGAATGTAAGCACCCTTGTTAACGCCAGCAACGTCGCCGTGCGTTGCGCGATCGACGATACGCAAATTCTGACGAGAAAGTAAGAAACCGGCAGGTTTATTTCGTTTAATCACACACTTCCATGCCTCAGCAACTTCATTTGCATCAGCTGGACGCAGAACTGCAAAGTTCGGAATTGCGCGAAGTGCTGCAAAATGTTCGATTGGTTGATGCGTTGGTCCATCTTCACCGACTCCAATCGAGTCGTGTGTCCAAATAAAGGTGGAAGCAATATCCATGATTGCAGCAAGACGCACAGCTGGTCTCATATAGTCGCTAAAGACAGCAAATGTTCCGCCAAATGAACGAGTTAAACCGTGGAGTGAGATTCCGTTAATGATTGATCCCATTGCATGCTCGCGAATTCCAAAGTGAATAATTCGACCGTATGGGTCAGCATTTTTCATTTCACTTGAAGCCGGAAGGAATGATTTTCCTTCTTCGATTGTCGTCATATTCGAATCAGCAAGGTCAGAAGATCCACCCCAGAATTCAGGAAGAACTTTCGCAATTCCATTGATAACTAGTCCTGATGCAGATCGTGTTGCAATCTCTTTTCCTGCTTCAAATACAGGTAGAGATTTCTCCCACCCTGCTGGAAGTTCGCGCTTCACAAGTCGATCGAGAAGAACAGCTTTATCTGGATTCGACTTTTTCCATTGTTCAAATTTCTCGTTCCAGTTTTTATGGGCGGTGGCGCCGCGTTCTTTCACTGAACGAACATGAGCAAAAATATCCTCAGGCATTGCAAACTTCTCTTCTGGATTTAGTCCTAACTCTTTCTTAGTCGCAGCAATTTCCTCATCGCCAAGTGCTGATCCGTGAGATTTCGCAGTGCCTCTTAACTTCGGAGCAGGCCATGCAATTACTGAATGCATGCGAATAAGTGATGGTTTCGTTGTCTCGGCTTTAGCCGCAATCATCGCCGCATCAAGTGCCGCTAGGTCTATATTTCCATCACTGCGCGCAGGTACATCTTGAACGTGCCAACCGTATGCACGATAACGCGCAGCGACATCTTCAGTAAATGACACATGTGTATCACCTTCGATAGAGATTCGATTGTCGTCATAAATAATATTGAGATTTCCAAGTGCTTGGGTGCCAGCAAGTGAAGATGCTTCTCCCGAAACTCCTTCTTGTAGATCACCATCAGAACAGATCACCCAAATCGAATGGTCAAAAGGTGATGTTCCTAAAGCGGCAGTTGGATCAAATAATCCGCGTTCATAACGTGCAGCCATTGCAAATCCCACAGAAGTTGCAACGCCAGCTCCGAGGGGACCGGTAGTCATTTCAACTCCTGCTGTGTGACCAAACTCTGGGTGACCAGGTGTGAGCGAATCCCAAGTACGGAAAGCCTGTAGGTCACTCATTTCCAAGCCGTAGCCGCTAAAGAAAAGTTGAGTGTAAAGAGTGAGTGATGAATGTCCGCACGAAAGAATAAATCGATCACGTCCTAGCCAATGAGGATCAGCAGGATCATGAACCAAATGGCGTTGGAAAAGATTGTAAGCAACAGGGGCAAGTGCCATCGCAGTGCCAGGGTGTCCATTTCCGACTTTTTGAACAGCATCCATAGCGAGTGCTCGCGCGTGTGCAACTGCTCGATCATCAAGTTCAGTCCATCCGGCAATCTTTGACGTGGTATTGATTGACATTATTTCTCCTTATGCGGGTTTACGTACTACAGAAATTCGGATGCGCCACGCTGCGATCCATACTAAAACTGAACCTAAAAGATGTGCTGCGACGAGTAGTTCTGGAACTCCAAGAAAATATTGAATGTATCCAATGGCACCTTGCAAGACAGTGATGAAGAAGAAAATATGTAACCACCGTCTGGTTTCAAAGCGGAGGTCGGGCGAACGATAAAAATAGATCGAGAGCAGTATGAGAATCCATACCGATGCGCTATGAAAACGTGTGATTGTAGTTATTGAAAAATTCAATCTAGGGGCGTCAAGATCTCCAGCATGCGGGCCGGTACCTGTCACAAGCGTTCCCATTGCAATTGCTACAAAAGCTGAGAGAATATGAAAGAAAGAAACGCGCGATATTCTCACTTGTGTAGATGACGTTCTCACGTGCGGTTGCCGTCTGCGCGAATGAAGTGATGTTGCAGCAGCAATAAGAATTGTGGAAAGCAAGAAATGCGATGCAACAGAGAGTGGATTCAAATCAGTGAGAACGGTGATTCCACCAAGTACTCCCTGGCCAAGAATTCCTAATATTTGAGTTGCAGCTAAAAAACGTAGATCGCGTCTGCCACTTCGTATGATGGCGAAAAGCGTTGCTACCGCAGCAAAGAAAAGCGCGAAGGTAAGAAGGCGATTTCCAAATTCAATCCATGAATGCAGCGTTCCTTCGACTTGGCCATCAACTGGTAGATACGAACCGGGTGTGCACTCAGGCCATGTAGGACAACCAAGTCCCGATCCGGTCAGACGAACTGCGCCGCCAGTGACGACCAGAGCGCCCTGTAAAAACAGAAGCAGCCCTGTGAGAGCAGGCAAGAATCGCCTCGATAGATTTCCGCTCCTACTCACGCTGCGTAGCCTATGACCTACGCCTGGGTAAGACACTTACGGCTCGATTGGCGGGGCAGGGGGAATTACGTCACAATACTGTTGTGAAAATCGATGACCTCAGCACTCGCGATGCTGTGGCGCGCTCGGTCCTTGAAAATGGGCCATCCACGGCGGTAGTTCTAGGCGAGCGATTAGGACTCACACCCGCCGGAATCCGTCGTCACCTAGATCTCTTAGTTGCTGATGGAATTTTAGAAGCGCGCGAACCACACACCGCACTTTCTCGCGGCAGAGGACGCCCATCAAAAGTATTCGTTATGACCGATAGTGGTCGTGAAAAATTTGAACATTCATATGATGACCTCGCGGTTGCGGCTCTGAAATTTATGTCAGCTCAGTCGGGGGAACACCTCGTTCAAGCTTTTGCAGAAAGTCGCGCAGAAGACATCAAGCGAAAAGCTGAAATTGCACTTGCAAAGAGATCGCATAAGTCGGACGCGCTAGCAACTTTTCTTACCGAACAAGGTTATGCAGCAAGCATCGAAGTTCGCGCTAACGGCGAACAACTGTGTCAGCATCATTGCCCAATTGCGCACGTGGCTGCTGAGTTCCCACAATTATGCGAAGCAGAGACTGAAGTGTTTTCTCAATTGCTCGGCACACACGTTCAACGACTTGCCACCATCGCTCATGGTGATGGTGTCTGCACCACTTACATTCCCACAAATCCTGCTGCAAGAAAAACTAAAACAACCGCTGGAAAGGCGAACTCATGACAACAGCACATCCAGAACTCGACGGCCTCGGTAACTACGAATACGGCTGGTCTGATAACAACGATGCTAGCGCCAATGCAAAACGTGGGTTGAGCGAGGAAGTTGTTCGAGACATTAGTGCGAAAAAGAATGAGCCTGAATGGATGCTCGAGTTACGCCTCAAGGGTTTAGGGCTGTTTTATAAGAAGCCGATGCCATCGTGGGGGTCTGATCTCAGTGGGATTTTCTTTGACACCATTAAATATTTCGTGCGTTCAACAGAGAAGCAAGCTGCAACATGGGAAGACCTTCCAGATGATATTAAAAATACTTATGACCGCCTTGGTATTCCAGAAGCAGAGAAGCAACGCTTAGTCTCGGGAGTCGCGGCGCAGTATGAATCCGAAGTTGTATATCACTCCATTCGTGAAGATTTAGAGAAGCAAGGCGTAATCTTCCTTGATACAGATAGTGGCTTGAAGCAGCATCCTGAACTCTTTAAAGAGTACTTCGGAAGTGTTATTCCAGTGGGCGACAATAAATTTGCCGCACTCAATACTTCGGTGTGGTCTGGTGGTTCATTTATTTACGTACCAAAGGGTGTTCACGTAGATATTCCACTACAAGCATATTTCCGTATCAACACAGAGAACATGGGCCAGTTCGAACGTACTCTAATCATCGCTGATGAAGATTCTTACATTCACTATGTTGAAGGTTGTACAGCGCCTATCTACAAATCAGATTCGTTGCACTCAGCAGTTGTTGAAATCATTGTGAAAAAGGGTGCTCGCGTTCGTTACACAACAATTCAAAACTGGTCTAACAATGTGTACAACCTCGTCACCAAGCGTGCAACATGCGCTGAAGGCGCGACGATGGAATGGGTTGATGGAAACATCGGTTCTAAAGTGACAATGAAATATCCAGCAGTAATGTTGATGGGTCCACATGCAAAGGGTGAAACACTTTCATTAGCTTTTGCTGGTCCTGGGCAGCATCAGGATTCAGGAGCAAAAATGGTTCACGCCGCTCCATACACATCGTCTTCAGTTATTTCGAAATCTGTAGCACGCGGTGGAGGACGCACGTCCTACCGTGGACTCGTTCAGGTCCAGGAAGGTGCACACCATTCAGCAAGTACTGTGAAATGTGATGCTCTGTTGGTAGACACTATTTCCCGTTCAGACACCTACCCATATGTAGATATTCGTGAAGATGATGTTTCTATGGGTCACGAGGCAACAGTCTCAAAAATTTCTGATGATCAACTCTTCTATCTCATGTCACGCGGATTAAACGAAGATGAAGCGATGGCAATGATTGTTCGCGGATTCATTGAGCCTATTGCTCGTGAGCTACCAATGGAATACGCACTCGAGCTCAATCGACTTATCGAACTTCAGATGGAAGGCGCAGTCGGTTAATGACAACTCTTCAATCTAATCTCTTAGAGAATCACACTCCCACTGGACGCGAGGAAGCCTGGCGCTTTACTCCACTGAAGCGTTTAGGCGGAATGCATGACGGAACTGCAACTCCCGTTACCAGAAACTCACTTGTTGCTAAGAACGCGCTTTCTCAAGGTGTGACTTTCACGCACGAGGAAAGCGCTCCGCTTACTCAGACAGATGACGCGATTGTTAATCGTGTTCGAGATTTCACCAATTCTGCGGCCGTTCTTTCGATCGCCGCAAATTCTGAAATAGCGGAGCCGATTTTTCTTGGTCGCGCCTCAGGCGGAACTCACGATGCAGAATTTTCACGCGTTCTTATCAAAGCAGGTGTGAACTCCAAAGCAACTGTCGTCATTGAGAATACTGGCGACACCCACCTCGCTGAAGATCTTGAATTTCAAGTCTCTGCAGGTGCTCACCTCACATTCATCTCTCTTCAAGAGTGGGGTGCGAAGACAATTCATGCAGCACGTCATCATGCTGTTGTCGATAGAGATGCAACGTTTAAATCAATCGTTATCACTATTGGGGGAGATGTTGTACGTCTTCTGCCGACAGTAGATTTCATCGCACCAGGTGCATCATGTGATTTATCGGGCGTTTACTTTGCAACTGCGGGGCAGTTCTTCGAACACCGCATGTTTGTAGACCACAAAGTTCCACATGCTAAGTCGCGTGTTAATTACAAGGGCGCACTCGCTGGCGACAAGGCGCACACTGTCTGGATTGGTGACGTCTTCATTCGAGCAGCAGCTGAAGGTACAGATACATACGAACTCAATCGTAATTTGCTTCTCTCAGATGGTGCTCGCGCAGATTCAGTACCGAATCTTGAAATCGAAACAGGCGAAATCGTAGGAGCAGGACACGCATCTACAACTGGTCGTTTTGATGACGAACAGTTGTTCTACTTAATGTCTCGCGGAATTAACGTTGAGGATGCTCGTCGTCTCGTTATTCGAGGATTCTTCAATGAGATTGTCTCTGAGATAAATATCGAAGAAATTCAAGATCGCATCATGAATCGAATTGACGAAGAACTAGCAAAGGCCGGCAAGTAGATGTCAGACATTTCATTAGCAACCCTTGCCGAAGGCAAGCCAGTTCGCATCGAAAAGAATGGCGAATCAATTTGTGTTGCACGAATTGGCGCGGAAGTTTTCGCGATCGGAGACGTGTGCAGCCATTCAGATGCATCCCTTTCTGAAGGAGATATTGCAGATTTTAAAATCGAGTGCTGGCTTCACGGCGCAGAGTTTGACCTTCGCACAGGTGAAGCGTTGACACCGCCAGCAGTAGCACCAGTCAAGACTTACCCAGTAACCATCGACGGAGACTCCGTCACGGTAGAGATGTAACGGAGATAGATATGAG
>CAEZSD010000012.1_pt1 | contig 13235 bp, 12 predicted proteins | sample 7263871 | NCBI WGS metagenome assembly CAEZSD01 (sample SAMEA6813771, study PRJEB35770) | uncultured Candidatus Planktophila sp. | biome: Freshwater; feature: Freshwater reservoir; material: water | place: Czech Republic | collected 2017-04-14 | depth 0.5m m | reverse complement strand
CCAAAGGAAATCAACGAGTATTTCCAGACGCTATAAATAGTGTCTGGTACATACTTCATTGAAGTATTAATTTAGAGAATGACTATTAAAGCCATTCTCTGGCATTGACTTATGGCACGCTGTTGAGTTCTCAAGGTACGGATGCGCACTGCATCGCCAGATTTCTCCGGCTTTTCAGGGCAGACCGCCAAATCTAGTCCATGGCTTTGCCCACGTCAAAACGGGCAAAAATGAGCTAGATCGGGAAGTTGTGCTGTACGTCCTCGTGAAAGTCCGTTCCACAGCAAGAGCGCAACTATAGGGCGGGCTCCCCTGGAAGGTCAAATCGGGGTCACAAAGGTGTACCCGAGTTGAGGATTTGCCCGCAAATCACCAAAAATTGCAGTTTTTACGCATAAAAAATGAGGTTTTTGGTAGCAGAGCTAAGGGCTAAACGAGTTCTACAGCGGCAAGGTCGCGCTTGCCCTTTCGCAAAACTGCATATTTACCGCATAAAAAGTGACTTTTTTCGAGTCTGAAATCCTCGCCGGCTATCTTCTCATTATTGAGATATGCGCCACCCTCTTTAACAATGCGACGAGCGGCCGACTTTGAATCAACCACACCAGTTGCTGCTAATAAATCTACCCATGTTGGTATTTCTTCACTGGCTTTCACCTGAGTGCGAGGCAACTCTGCAAGTGCTGATGCAAGAGTTGATTCATCTAGCTCTGCTAAATCTGCTTGTCCAAATAACGCTTTAGCCGCGACCTCTACACGTTGTGCAATATCTTCACTGTGAACCAAAGACGTGAGCTCGCGAGCAAGTTCTCGGTGTGCTTCGCGAGCACCAGGATTTTCTGAGTGCGATTTCTCAAGGGCTTCAATCTCTTCACGTGATTTAAATGAAAATACTTTAAGGAAATTAATTACATCCTTATCATCAGAATTCAGCCAGTACTGGAAGAAAGCGTAAGGAGATGTCATCTCTGGATCTAGCCACACTGAACCGCCTGCCGTTTTTCCAAATTTTGTGCCGTCAGCTTTTGTAAGTAGTGGAACCGTCAGCGCATGTGCTGATCCGCTTTCTACTCGTCGAATGAGATCAAGACCCGCTGTGATATTTCCCCACTGATCTGAACCGCCAATTTGAAGTGTGCAATTGTGACGACGGAAGAGTTCAAGGTAATCCATTGATTGCAGAACTTGATATGAAAACTCAGTGTATGAAATTCCATCTTTTTCCAAGCGAGTAGATACTGCATCTTTGTTAAGCATTTGATTGACACTGAAATGCTTTCCGATGTCGCGAAGAAATTCAATTGCCGACATGGGCGCAGTCCAATCAAGATTATTAACCATAACTGCAGGATTACTCTTACTTTCAAAATCCATAAACTTTGAAAGTTGAGTCTTAATCCGATTCACCCACTGCCCCACAACTTCTGTTGTGTTCAATGTGCGCTCTTCATTCTTACCGCTCGGATCCCCGACTAGACCAGTCGCTCCACCAACCAAAGGCAGAGGATTGTGACCAGCGAGCTGGAATCTGCGTAGAACAAAGAGAACAACGAGGTTTCCCACGTGAATACTAGGAGCGGTTGGATCGAAACCAACGTAAAGAGTTATGGGCTTCTTCAAAGCTTCTCGAAGCGCTTTCTCGTCGGTAGTTTGAGAAATCAGGCCACGCCACTTTAGGTCGTCAAGGAGATCTACCATCTGATTTTTCACGCACCCATCATCTCTGAAAAAGCTTTGGCCTTGTTGCTGAATTCCTTGGAGAATGCTTCAGTTTTTCCTGTGGCTTCCTTAATTTGGGCTGCGAAGGATTGAGGTGAGGTACCGCCTATCGTGGTGCGAGACTCAAGGGCGCCATGGACAGTGAGTACATCACGGACGCCCGCTTTGAGTTCCGGATGTATTGAAGCGAATTCCTGATCAGTGAGTTGATGCAACTGGCGCCCAGATGACTCGCAGAGCGCAACACATTTACCGGCAGCCTCGTGTGCATGAGCAAAAGGAACTTTCGCACGAACCAAATAATCTGCAATTTCAGTTGCTAATGAAAATCCAAGTGGCGCCGCAAGTGCCATTTTCTCGCGATCAAACTCGGTCGTTGCAACCATGCCTGTCACTGCTGGCAGCACAAGTAGAACAGTGTCGATTGAATCAAAGAGTGGTTCTTTATCTTCTTGAAGATCACGGTTGTAAGCAAAAGGAAGTCCTTTGAGCATTGTTAAAACACCGGTGAGATTCCCAACGAGACGACCAGCTTTCCCACGAGCTAATTCAGCCATATCTGGATTCTTTTTCTGAGGCATGATCGATGATCCCGTTGAATATGCATCAGCAACTTTTGCCCAACCAAATTCAGTAGTTGCCCAAATGCACCACTCTTCTCCAATGCGTGAAAGATGGATGCCCACCATCGAGAGAATAAAGAGTGCTTCAGCAACAAAATCTCGATCAGAAACTCCATCAATGGAGTTCGCCGCACTTGATGTAAAACCAAGATTTTGTGCTGTCGTCTCTGGTGATAAAGGCAGGGATGAGCCAGCGAGTGCTCCTGAACCAAGGGGGCTAACAAGCGCACGATCTAGCCAATCGATAATTCGGTCAAGATCTCGCGCAAAGGCCTGAACATGCTTTGCAATCTCATGACCAAAGAGAACTGGTTGTGCGTGCTGCAAATGTGTGAATCCAGGTGCTGGTGCATCTGCGTACTCACTAGCTTTTGCAATGAGCGCATGTTGAAGAGCAATGATTTGTTGAGCAACTTCAATCATGTGATCGATTGCGTAGAGGCGCAGATCTGTTGCCACTTGATCATTTCTTGAACGACCTGCGCGAAGTGAGCCACCGATTGCTCCAAGTTTTTCGGTGAGTCCACGCTCGAGGGCGCTATGAACATCTTCATCACTTTCAACTGCGCGAAACTTTCCAGATGAAACTTCTGATACAAGCTCTTTGAGCGCACCACGAATAGATTCGGCGACAGATTTATCTAGAAGTCCGCTCTTTTGGAGAACATCTAAGTGAGCAAGTGAAGAACGTAAGTCATACGGTGCTAGGCGCCAATCAAAATGAACACTTCTTGAAAGTGCGAAAACGGCGTCAGCAGGTGACTGCGAGAAACGACCACCCCAAAGCGCCATTATTTCTTCCCTTTCCTAGTTCTCGAAATTCCGCCGTAAGCGAGCAATTCTTTCGCTAGTTGAGCTCCTCCGGTGGCTTTTCTGGATACAACTAACACCGTGTCGTCTCCAGCTATCGTGCCAATAATCTCGGAAATCCCTGAGTGGTCGAGAGAACTTGCGAGAAGTTGCGCTCCACCTGGCGGGGTGCGCACAACAGCGAGGTTTCCACTGGCTTCTACCGAGATGATGAGATCAGATGGAACTGGCATGGTGCGAGAGATTGATTCGTCATCGGAATCCGAAATTTTGTACATGCTTTCGCCAGATGAAGAACGACCACGCACCGCACCTATCTCTTCCAGATCTCTACTGGCAGTTGCTTGCGTGACCGGAAATCCAGCTTTCTTCAATTCCTTTACGAGATCTGATTGAGAGTGAATACGACCAGCTTTAATGAGTGCAATAGCTTTAGCTCTACGTGCTGTGACGCTAGACATTGAAGTTCTCCCCCACTGCTTGTGTAAAGATTTTGACACATTTCTCTGCTTGCTTGATAGTGATATTCAGTGCTGGTGCAATTCTGATTACTGAATCTCCTGGTGCATTAATAAGAAGACCGAGTTCCTGGCATCGCTTTGTTACTGCCTTTGCAATCGGTTGTTCAAAAGTAAGACCAATTAGTAATCCTGCGCCGCGAACTTCAGAAACTCCAGGAATAAGAGCAAGCTCTGTCAACAGAAATTCCCCCATCTGATCGACGTGAGTGAGGAGTTTCTCTTTCTCGATAGAGGTGATCACAGCAAGGGCAGCTGCTGTTGCAATCGGATTTCCTCCAAAAGTTGAACCATGATCTCCGGCGACAAATAATTCAGAGGCTGGACCCATCGCAATCATTGCCCCAAGTGGCAGTCCGCCACCTAATCCCTTAGCCAATGTGATGACATCTGGTTTCACTCCGGAGTACTCGTAACCGAACCAATCACCGGTTCGACCCATACCGGTTTGTACGCAATCAAAAACCAAAAGTACTCCAGCAGCATCACAATATTCGCGCACCTTTTTCAAATAATCTGACGGTGGAACAATTACTCCAGCCTCGCCCATAATCGGTTCGATAATTACCATCGCGGTCTTCTTGGAAATGGCACGTTTCATAGCTTTCGCATCACCGAAAGTTACGTGCGTAATTCCCTTCAACAGCGGCTTGAACGGATCTCGTTTTGAAGGTTGGCCGGTTAATGAGAGGGCTCCCATAGTGCGTCCATGAAATGATTCTTTAGTAGCAACTATTTTGTTCTTTCCTGTCTTACGTGAAAGTTTAAGCGCTGCTTCATTAGCTTCTGCTCCGGAGTTGCAGAAAAAAACACGGGCGCTTTTATCGCCAGTCATCTTCTGTAAACGTTCAGCAAGATCCAAAACATTGGGGTGGGCATAGAAATTGCTGACGTGACCCAACGTTGTTACTTGTTTTGAGACCGCTTTAACGATTGCAGGATGGGCGTGGCCAAGGACATTGGTTGCAATTCCGGCTAGAAAATCTAGATAAGAATTCCCGTTTGCATCTTTTACGATCGATCCCTTACCGGATACCAATTCAATAGTTGGCGTTCCGTAATTATCTTGTAGGGCTCTTTGCCAACGCTTCATGCAACCACCAACGTTCCGCCCTTGCCAAGGAGGGCACTCTTGAGCGCAGATGGATTTGTTCCGTCGATAATTCGAACAGCCTTTGCTCCTGCACTTATTGCATCTAAGCAAGCTTGTACTTTCGGTGCCATTCCTTCAGCAAAAGTTGATTTCAAAGATTCTAGCTCCTCTGCACATATCGATGAGATGAGTGAATCCTTATTCGGCCACTGTCTATAAATTCCTTCGACATCGGTCATGATGATGAGCCATTGTGCATCGAGTGCTCCCGCGATTGCTGCGGCAGCAAGATCGGCGTTAACGTTGTAACCCACTTGCCCCGAAACATCACTGGCTAACGGAGAGATAACTGGAATCTTTCCCGAATCTACAAGCGCTTGAATCTTGCTTGGATTTACAGAAGTAACGACACCTACGAGCCCAAGATCGGCGGGCGTGCCATCTACGAGAGATGTTAAGGGTGTCGCAGTAAGCATCTGCTCATCGCGACCAGATAAAGCAACTGCATCGACTCCGTGCGCACAAAGTGAGGCTGCTACAGAAGGACCAACTTCGTGAGCAAGCACTTGTTCAACAACGTTAAAGGTTTCTTGTGATGTCACTCGAAATCCGCCCACAAAGTGCGATTCAATGCCCGCGTTCTTCAAGGCTTCGCCGATTTGAGGGCCTCCGCCATGAACTACAACAGCGGATACTCCTGAAGCGACAGCTTCTGAAATCGCCTGGGCAAAAGCCCCGTTTTCATCTGTCATTGCATGTCCGCCAAATTTGATAACAATCATGTCGAATACGCAGAATTCTCGTGGACGTAATCATGAGATAAATCATTGGTCATGACAGTCGCGCTGAAATTACCGACGTTCAGATTTACTTCGATTTTCACGAGTCTTTCCGTGAATGAAACCAGATTCTTATCTTCAAACGGCGCAGATTCTTTTGCAACGTGAATACCATTAAGGAAAACATCAATGTTCAGTGGATCCACATGAGCATCTGCTGTTCCAACAGCTGCAAGCACGCGCCCCCAATTGGGATCAGCACCAAAGATGGCACATTTAAGTAGATTATTTCTCGCGCAGGCACGTGCAACTTCCACTGCATCACTTTCAGATGCTGCTCCCGAAATCGAAATAGCAACCGTTTTAGTAGATCCTTCTGCATCAGCAATCAGCTGAGAGGACAAGGAGCTGCAAATTTGCATCAGTGCAGATTCGAACTCTTCATTTGAAAGTGTTACTTCTGAAGCGCCGCTTCCCATGAGTAAAACTGTGTCATTAGTTGATGTACAACCATCTGAATCGATTCTGTTATAGGTTCGATCAGCAACTCGCGTGAAAATCTCTTGTGCTTGAGCTGGAAGGACGGCGTCTGTCATAACAACAGAGAGCATCGTCGCAAGTGCTGGGGCAAGCATTCCTGCACCTTTTGCCACTCCCGCAAATTGGGCGCCAGAAACGGAAACTGTCGCCACTTTTGGAACACTGTCGGTAGTCATGATCGCGCGCGAGACTTCGTCGAGTGAATCTATTTTCATCTGTTTCGAAATCGAATCAAGGCCTACGAAAATTTTATCCATCGGTAGTAACTCACCTATAAGGCCAGTTGAACATACGACTACCTCACCAGAGGAAATTCCTAAAAGCTCGGCTACTTTCTCAGCAGAGTGATGAGTATCTGCAAAGCCTTGCGGACCAGTACAGGCATTTGCGCCACCGGAATTCAACACCGCAGCACGAACTATCTTTCCTTTGGTAACTTCGCGTGACCAAGTAACAGGTGCTGCAACAACTTTATTAGTTGTATAAACGGCAGCAGCATCAAACCTCGGACCAATATTTTCTATCAACGTAAGGTCTAACAAACCGGATGATTTAAGCCCTGCAGCGATTGCACCTGCTCGAAATCCTTGGGGAAGCGTGTTCATACGCCCAGCCCATCAAATTTCAAGCCGGCTGTTTCTTCGAATCCACACATCAGATTTGCGTTTTGAATCGCTTGAGCAGCGGCGCCTTTGCCAAGATTATCTATTGCAACTGAAACAATTAGGCGCGCAGAGTGTTGATCTACTGCAACTTGAATGTGAGCATGATTGGATCCTGTGAGAGCAGCAGTTTTTGGCATTTCTCCTAAAGGAAGAACTGTCACAAAAGCAGACTTTTCAAAGAATTCGGTATAAATCTTATGCGCTTGCTCTGTTGAAATATCTTGAGTCAACTTCATAGTAATCGTCGAAAGAATTCCCCGCGGCATGGGAGCAAGAATTGGGGTAAAGGAGATTGTTGCCTTAGATCCGGAGATCTTTGAGAGCGTTTGTTCAATCTCGGGAGTATGTTGATGTACGCCGCCAAATTTGTATGAAGATAAAGATCCAGCAACTTCACTTGCAATCAGGTTGATTTTTGCAGTTCTTCCCGCTCCGGTCGTTCCTGATGCAGCTACGACAACGACATCGCTGATGTCAGTAAATGTTGACGCAGGTGCAGCCCCAAGTGCGATAGATGTTGCGTAGCATCCAGGATTAGCGACTCTGTCAGAAGTAGAAATCAAATCTTTAAATGGTTGAATATCAGCGAGTCCATATGTCCAAGAACCTGCGTACTCTCCTGCGTAATATTGCTTCCACGATTCTTTATTCTCTAATCTGTAATCTGCACCTAAATCAACAATTTTCGCCGATGATTTTAATTGCGGAATTATCTTTGCTGATTCACCGTGCGGAAGTGCCAAGAAAATGAGATCACATGATTCAAAATCGGCAGACGAAAAGGCGCTGAACTTACGTGGCGCATAGCTTTGAAGATGCGGGTGAATTGATGTGATCTGCTCCCCCGCATTCGAATGAGCTGTAATCGCCACTACTTCGAAATGTGGATGCAGAGCAAGCAGTCTGAGAAGTTCTCCGCCTGCATATCCGCTAGCTCCTACGACGCCGATTTTCATGGCCCTAGGATAGCATATTTATGCATTCATTTGCATATTTATGCAGTGCGGAGAATTGCCCCGGTCTCCTTTGCAGCCGCTGCAACCGCTGATTCACGCATGTGGGTTACCTCGGTTCCAGTTAAGGTGCGGTCTGCCGCACGAAATACCAGAGAGAACGCGAGCGAAATTTTTCCATCGCCCAGCTTGTCGTAGCGATCAAAGAGGGTGATGGATTCAAGAAGGTCTCCTGCTCCACTTCGCAGTGCAGCCTCAACCTGGGCTGCCGACACGCTTTCATCAACAATGAGGGCAACATCCTGAAGAGCTGCAGGCATGGTGCCGACTGTGGTTGGTCTTACTCGTTCGGTATCTGGAAGAGCGCTGAGCCCTACCGCAAATGCCACTGATCTTTCCGGCAAGCCATACTGGGCAACAATTCTTGGATGTAGCTCGCCTGCATGTGCAACAGCTTTTCCATCAACAATGAGCTCAGCGCAACGCCCTGGATGCCACGGCGCGAAATCAGAACGCTTTACTGTCCACTGCAAATTGCATAACTGCAAAATATCTTGTGCGAATCCAATTGCGTCTTGCCATGAATAAGCGCGGGCTTTTCCTTGCCAATCTTCGTTCTCAGTTTTTCCTACTAACAACCCTGCGACGTGGAACGCTTGAGGAGGCACGCTTGCAAAAATCTCATCGATAATTTTCTTGCTAGGTCGTTTCGAAAGATCTGGCGAAATAAATGGGACAAGTTTTTGAGAACTTCTAAAAATTGATCCCATCTCAAAGATTGCAAAGTCTTTTGCGCCGCGACTGATATTTCTCTGAGCAACTTCAATAAGGCCTGGAACTAGATGTACTCGCATGAGCGGAAATTCTTCAGACATCGGATTGGCAATTCGATACGTTGAGGCACGCTCACCGAGGAATCCCATCGAATCTATTGTTTCTTGATTAGTGAATGGGAATGTTTGAACCTCTGCCAAACCGCGACTTGCAAGCATCTGTGCAATGGCGCGACGTCGTTTTTGCGTTGAAGTCAGTGATGCGTGCAGAGGACGCGGTGGCAATATGGATGGAATCTTGTCATAGCCAACCATTCGAGCTACTTCTTCCGTGAGATCTGCTGCCGTGAGTAAGTCCGATCTCCAAGACGGCGGATCCACCTCAAAGGTTTTCTCATTGACATCACAACCAACGGTGCGTAACACCTGAGCAATTGTCGAAGCGGAAATATCGAACCCAAGGGTACGTGAAACATAGGTGGGATCTAGTTTTACAGCTGGCGCAAAACGTGGCTGGCCATCTACAACCGTTGCAACATGTTGAGCTGAACTGTTTTCGGTCAGTAGCTGAACAAAACGAGCCGATGCATATTGCGCCAGAGATGGATCGACACTTCTTTCAAGTCGTCGTGATGCTTCAGAAGATAGTTTGTGACGACGCGAATTCTTGGCTACGCACACTGGATCAAATCGAACCGCTTCAAGGGCGATATCGGTTGTGGTCGCTGAAATTTCAGAGTGGGCTCCACCCATCGTTCCGGCCAACGCAAGTGGTTGTGCATCATCGCAGACCATCAAATCATCGGGGTCAAGCTGACGTACTTGCCCATCGAGAGTTGTAAATGGCTGAGCTTTACCAGCACGTTTTATCGTGAGGCCGCCTTTAATTTTTGATTTATCAAATGCGTGAAGAGGTTGCCCAAGTTCAAGCATCACATAATTTGTAATATCTACAACGAGTGAAATAGAACGCATGCCCATCTTCTCTATCCGTCGACGCATCCAGATCGGTGTGGTTGCGCGAGGGTCAAAATTTGAAAGTGTACGTAGGTAAAAGACGGATGCAGTGGATGGGTCAGCAATTTTTGCAGACACACCTTTACCGGTTTCGGCAAATGTCAGAGTGCGCAGCGCATCAACCGGATCGGTAAATGGCAGATCTAGTGCTGCAGCGACTTCACGCGCTATTCCGCGAATGCTTAAGGCGTACCCTCGGTCAGGATTTACTGCTACATCGAAAATGATGTCGTTGATCATGAGGCCTTCTATGGCATCATCGCCGATATTCACGGTTCCCTCTTGGAAAGTCATGATTCCAGAATGATCTTCACCAAGGCCAAGTTCCTTAGCCGAGCAAATCATTCCATTAGAAGTTTTTCCGTATGTCTCACGAGCTCCAATTGCGAAATTACCGGGCAGGACTGCTCCTGGAAGTGCTGCAACGATGAGATCACCAACAACGAAATTGGTTGCACCGCAAATTACATATCTTGTTTCTTTCTCGCCGCAATCAAGGCCTACATATCGAATAGGCTTCTTAAATTCAGTGATTTCCTCAATGCTAAGAACTTTTCCAAAAACGAGTGGTCCCGTGAGATCTGCCCCTTGAACAATGATTTCCTCAACTTCAAAACCAACGCGGATAAGTGCATCAGATATTTGCTCAGGAGTGACGTTCTTAGGAATTTCTACAAATTCCTTAATCCACGATAACGGTGCACGCATTTAGAGTCCGACTCCAAACTGACGTGTAAATCTCAAATCGCCTTCAACAATATCGTGCATATCCGTGATGCCATGTCGAACCATCAAAGTGCGCTCAAGTCCCATTCCGAATGCAAAGCCAGAGTAAACGTCAGTATCAATTCCGCACGTCGCAAGAACTTTTGGATTTACCATTCCGCATCCACCCCATTCAATCCAGCGACCGTTGAAGAAGATATCTACTTCGGCGCTAGGTTCTGTAAATGGAAAGAATGAGGGACGAAGTCTGGTTGTGACATCTGGACCAAACATATGACGGGCAAAATTATCAAGAGTACCTTTTAGGTGAGCCATCGTGATTCCTTTATCGATGACCAAACCTTCCACTTGATGGAATACAGGGCTATGTGTTGCATCAAGTTCATCCGCACGAAATGTTCTACCAGGGCAAATGACATAAATCGGTGGTTCCTGCGTGAGCATGGTTCGAATCTGAACTGGTGATGTGTGCGTTCTAAGCACTACACCTGAATCAAGTGGCTCGATAAAAAAAGTATCTTGCATGGTTCGTGCGGGGTGATCAGCAGGAATATTGAGTGCATCAAAGTTAAGCCAACCAGACTCGAGCTCTGGGCCCTCTTCCACTGCAAATCCTTGTTCAATAAAGAAATCTGAAATCTCATTCTTAATAATTGAAATTGGATGCAACCCGCCACGATGAGAGCGTTGCACCGGCAAGGTTATGTCTACAACTTCCTCAAGAAGAACTTTCGCATCACGTTCTGCTTCGAGCTTTTCTGTCGCTGCCGCTAGCGCTTGAGCAATCTCGCTCTTGGCGTCTCCAATGAGTTTTCCTGCCGAAGCTTTCTCATCTGGCGAGAGTGAACCCAAAGTTCTGCTTGCTAATGAGATAGGAGCTTTGTCGCCTGTATGTGCCAAACGTGCAATTTTTAATTGATCAAGATCGGAGGCGGCAGAAAAAGCCTTCTGAGCATCGCTGATCCACGATGAGATATCTGCCGGATTCATGGCGGTAATTCTAACCTGCGACCTATGAAGAAAGGGTGAACATAACGATGGATGCGGCAGCCGATAAATTCAAACTTTCAGCACGTCCAGCCATCGGTATCGCAACTTCGATAACCGCTGAACCCAGATCGGCAGCCGTTACTCCCCTAGCTTCATTTCCGAAGATTGCAACACAGTCACCGGTGACCGTGATGTCAGTCAATGATGTTGACGCGTGCGAAGAGAGGAGAAGTTTTTGAAGGTCCGGAAATTTGTCCGCCAATTGTGTGAAATCAATTCCTTCGTACACCGGAATATTCCACAGTGATCCAGCAGTTGAGCGGACCACTTTCGGTGAATACATATCAACTGAATTTCTAGATGTAATCACTGCAGAAATACCCATGGCATCTGCTGTGCGAAGAATCGTTCCAGCATTTCCTGGGTCTTGAATCTCATGTAGGTAAATAAATAGTGAATGGCCATCCGAAGTGAGTTCTTCTATTGAGTTCTCAGGCAGATAGCAGAGAGAAATTAGACCTTGAGGTGAAACTGTGTCAGACATTGCCTTCATGACTGCTTCTGAAACTTCGATAATCTCTAGATTGTTGAGATCAAGTTCAGCGATCTTGGAAAGCCCTTGTTCGGTTGCATATAAAATTTTGATTTCAGGACCATGTGAGGAAGAGAGCGCTTCTCTTGCACATTGAATTCCCTCGGCGATAAAGAGTCCTTGTTCGCGACGTTCTTTTGCGCCCTTAGAACCAATAAGAGCCTTCACTCGCGCGATATGCGGCGAGTGAAGGCTCTCAATCATTGGTCCAGTATCTCTAGATTCTGGATTACTTACGCAGCTGGAAGATTCTTACGTGCTACATCCACGAGAACTTTAAAAGCTGCTGGATCATTTGTTGCGATATCTGAAAGAACACGACGATCTACTTCAAGTCCTGATGCCTTAAGGCCCTGGATGAAGCGGTTGTATGTCATTCCATTTTCGCGAGCTGCAGCGTTAATACGCTGAATCCACAGCTGACGGAAATCGCCCTTCTTATCTTTACGATCGTTGAACGCGTAAACCATTGAGTGAGTGACTTGCTCTTTCGCCTTTGTGAAAAGACGTGAACGCTGTCCGCGATATCCGCTGGCACGTTCGAGTGTTGTGCGACGCTTCTTTGCTGCGTGTACTCCGCGCTTGACTCTCATTTAGTCACGCTCCCTTACTTCAAACCAAGCATGCGCTTGGCTGTCATTGTGACGGTTGACTTTGCTGATGACTCTTGGCTCAAACGACGAGTAACGCGTGATGACTTGTGCTCCAAAAGGTGGCGCTTGCCTGCACGCTCGTGCATGATCTTTCCTGTACCTGTAACGCGGAAGGTCTTCTTCGCGCCACTGTGGGTTTTCATCTTTGGCATTTATTTTCTCCTGTTACTTCGTCGTCTGGTTCTAGATATCTGTTAAAAATTACTTTGCTGCTTCTTCAGCAGCCTTCTCAACGCTTGCCTTCTCTTTTGCAGCTTTCGCCGCCTTCTGCTCTGCTACCACTTCGGTCTTCTTCTTAGTTGGACCGAGCACCATCGTCATCTGTCGTCCCTCTTGCTTTGGGGCGAATTCAACGAAGGCAATCTCTTTTACATCTTCTGCAAGACGTTGCAAGAGTTTGAAACCTAACTCTGGACGCGTTTGTTCACGTCCACGGAACTTCATCGTGATCTTCACCTTGTCGCCACCCTTAAGGAATTTCTCAACTGCTGAGCGCTTTGTCTCGTAGTCGTGATTTTCAATCTTCGGTGTCAAACGCACTTCCTTCACCACAATGTGGGTCTGGTTCTGACGTGCTTCGCGAGCCTTCTGTGCGATCTCGTACTTGTACTTTCCAAAGTCCATGATCTTGCATACTGGTGGAGTTGCCTCGGGTGCGATCTCTACGAGATCTAATCCGATTTCATCTGCCATCGCTAACGCTGCTTCGATATCTACAACTCCAACTTGTTCACCGGTGTAATTGATGAGACGAATTTGGGGTGTGCGGATTCGGTCATTGATG
>CAEZSD010000011.1_pt1 | contig 13918 bp, 13 predicted proteins | sample 7263871 | NCBI WGS metagenome assembly CAEZSD01 (sample SAMEA6813771, study PRJEB35770) | uncultured Candidatus Planktophila sp. | biome: Freshwater; feature: Freshwater reservoir; material: water | place: Czech Republic | collected 2017-04-14 | depth 0.5m m | reverse complement strand
GCAAATGATCTACATGATCAAATGGAACAAGCCCATGCATCGTTGTATCGATACTTGGAGCAGCACCTGATGTACCAAATTTGCAGTAATCAAAGAGCGCAACCATCTCGTCTTCAAATTCAACGCCTCGATATACATTCTGCAAGTCTTTGAATTTATCTAACTCAAGAGCTGCAAGACCAGATTCAGTCATTGTTCCTAAATCTCCACCAGATCCCTTTACCCACAGCACTGTGGTTTCGTGACCTGTAGCAGGATTCGGAACAGAGCCTTTCGCAGATGTGTTTCCACCTGCGTAGTTAGTAAATCTCGGCTCTGAACCTAATCTGTTGCTTCTCTCTAATAGTTCCTTTACGACTTTAGGTGTCGTCATTACGCTCCCCATCCGGCCTGTGCACCACCGACGCGGTCGGCAGCAATCTTCTGTGCATATCCACTCTTTGCATATGCAGTCTTTGGATCTGCAGATGCACCCATCTCAACGCGAAGTTCTTCGAGCATTGGACGTACATCTGTGTTGTATGCGTGCATCAAAATATCATTTCCACCCAAGATATCTCCTGCAAGCTGTGCTTTCTTAAGAGCAGCAGCATCTACAAGAAGGGCTTTTGCAACAGCTTCTTGCACGTTTGTGATTGAACGAATCTGAGCAGGGATCTTCTCTTCAATGTTGTGGCATTGATCTAGAACATACGAAACTGGAGTTCCAACATCGAAACCACCGTTCTGATTTACCTCGTGCATGATGCGGAATAACTGGAACGGATCTGCAGCTCCTACGATCAAATCGTCATCTGCATAGAAACGTGAGTTGAAGTCGAATGCACCAAGGCGCTTCTTACGAAGCAAGAATGCAACGATGTATTCAATATTTGTACCAGGTGCATGATGACCAGTATCTACACAGACTGAAGCTTTCTCGCCGAGTTCGAGACAGTGAACATATGAAGTTCCCCAGTCTGGAACATCTGTTGAGTAGAAAGCTGGCTCGAAGAATTTGTATTCAAGAAGCATGCGCTGGTCTGGACCAAGGCGGTCGTAGCACTTACGAAGTGACTCAGCTAAGCGATCTTGGCGGGCTGCAAGATTATCTTGGCCAGGATAGTTAGTGCCATCTGCAAACCAGAGCTTTATATCTTTGACACCTGTCTGATCCATGATGTCGATGCACTCGTACAAGTGATCGACAGCCTTTTGGCGAATCTTTGCATCAGGGTGACAGACAGAACCCAACTTGTAATCATCATCTTGGAATGTATTTGAGTTAATTGTTCCAAGGCGTACTCCAAGGTCCTTTGCGTAATCAGCAAGGTGCTTGTAATCATCGACTTTATCCCAAGGGATATGCATTGCAACTGATGGGGCAGCGCCAGTGAACTTATGAACCTGCGCAGCATCGGCTAACTTCTCGTATGGATCGCGAGGTACACCTGGCTGAGCAAATACTTTAAAGCGCGTACCTGAATTTCCGTAAGCCCATGAGGGAGTTTCAATCCAGAAGCGCTTAAGGGCTTCCTTTGCCTCGTTTACTGTTGCCATTTTATGTACTCCCTTGCTGTAGGTGTTGAATGAAATTTAGTTGAGATGAAAAACTTCTTCGAGGAGCAAGAAACCTTCATCAGGATTCTTGCCATCGAGAGCTAAGAAAAAAGGTGCCATATCTGCTTGCCATCGTGCATTTACTTCACGTGTTGCCATACCCGCTTTTGCTGCTTCTAAATCCGGAGTTTCTAAATATCCGAAGAGTGTTCCATCTGCGCGATCGAGATAAATTGAGTAATTAGTCCAGCCAGTTTCGCGCAGCGCTTGCAACATATCTGGCCACACCTCTGCATGACGGCGTGCATATTCATCTGCCATCTCAGGACGAATCTGAAGTCTGAAGCCAACTCTTTGCATTATTAGATTCTCTCCTTCATGAATTTTAGCGCTGTACTGGCAAGATCATCTGAATCACTCCAGAGGTTGCGCCATACGCAGAGGGCATTTGAAAGAGCTGGATCAACAACAGCTGAAGAGAATGACTCAAAAGTGATTGGGCCTTGGTAATTAATTTTTTTCAGCGCATCGAAGAAAGTATCAAAATCAACGTTGCCTGAACCCAAGTACCCACGATGGCTTTCACCGATATGGACAAAACCTAGTTTGTCTCCAGCTGCTAAGACTGACTTAGCCATTCCATCTTCTTCAATATTCATATGATAGGTATCAAGGTGCACATACGTATTTGGGCGATTTACTTCCTCGAGGAATTTAAGTCCTTCAATACCTGTATTCATAATGTTGGTTTCATAGCGGTTGACGACTTCAAAATTTACGTTGATGCCCTTATCGGCTGCGTAATCAGATAAGCGTTGCATTGCTGCTACAGAATTAGCACGATTTTCTTTTGAGGCTGGTCCAGGATATTTCTGGAGCGAGCAATAGAGAACACCGCAAAGTTCTGTGCCACCAAGTTCGTGAAGTACATCGGTTGCCTTGCGAAGAAGTTCATCACCTTTAGCAATAATTGATTTATCTGTGCTTGTGACATCTGTTGTAGGGGAGAGGCCTAGCGATGCATGTGCGCGAACGCCGTACTCAGCCAATAAATCGCGAGTCATCGCGGTATCAACTTTCCATGGATCAAGAAGTGCGATCTCTACATAGTCATACCCAGAGCGCGCTGCGCCACTGATAGCTGCGCGTGCACCGTCTGCAGACCAATCGCCTGCCCACACAAGTGCGTGGCCACCGAATTCAAGTCGCTTTGATACTGACATGGTGCCTCTTCTCGTGATCCTAATTGTTTATTTGATTCGCTTTAACTGTTCAAATTGTCCTGAAAGAGATTCAGGCAGTTCCCCGAAGGGAACTGCCTGAATCCATCAGAGTTAACCTCTAATTAGAAGTTGAACTGATCTACGTTTGCCTTTGTAAAGACAGTAGCTGGTCCAAGGATGATTTCGTTTCCTACTGCACCCTTAGTAACTGTACGAGACTTGAGGCCCTTATCGCCCTTACCTGAAGCGATCTTTGCGCCAACCTTTACAGATGCCTTTGCGTTCTTGATTGAGTTAGCAACCTGAACAGCTACGTAACCAAAGTTCTCAACATCCCATAGTGATGCCTGAGCGTTTGATCCGTCCTTGATGTATGTCTTCATGTCGTTTGGAAGACCAAGACCTGTTACGAAGACCTTACCCTTTGATGAAGATCCGCTGACGTACTTAGCAGCCGCAACAATTCCAACAGATGTTGGTGCAACGATTACCTTAACGTTTGGATACTTCTGGATAAGTCCCTGTGTCTCTGTTGTTGATTCTTCTGGCTTATCAAGGCCATAAGCTGTAGCAACAAGCTTGAGGTTTGGATACTTAGCAGCGATTTCTTCCTTCATGAAGTCAATCCATACGTTCTGGTTTGTAGCATCAGGAGTTGTTGAAAGAACTGCGATTTCACCAGAACCACCAGCAAGGTCGTTAGCTGAAGCTGCTAGAGCCTGGCCAATTCCCTTTGATGATGCCTGGTTAATGAATACTGAACGACCAGCTTGTGCAACATCTGAATCGTATGTAACAACTGTTACACCCTTCTTCTGTGCTGCCTTAAGTGCTGGAACAAGTGCGTCCTTATCGTTAGCAGCAAGAATGATTACGTTGTAACCAGACTGAACTGCTGCGTTAATTTCCTTAACCTGTGCAGCTGCTGTAATTTCTGTTGGGCCCTTGTATGCACAAGTTGCCTTGAGCTCTTTACATGCGCGCTGTACACCCTTATCAGCAGCTTGGAAATATCCAATTGTGCCGAGCTTAGGGATGTGTGCGATCTTCAATTTAGTAGCTGCTGAAGCAGGAGCAACTGTGCCTGTTACAAGTGTTGTTGTAACAAGAGCAGCTGTTGCAATTGCTGCGAGTAGTTTCTTCAAGGTGTTTCCTTTCGTTGAAAACAAAGTGAAATAATTTTTTATTTCACCGCCGTGCCATGGCCAGCAAATTCGCTAACTGGGTCCGTGCCGAAACTCTAGGACTACTTGTCGTAAATCACTAGATATGTTTTATAACGGTTTGGTGAAGATTATGCGTAGAAAAAGTGAATTCCTCCGGTATTAAACAGTTGAATTGTTTAATGCGCATTGAATTGTTCAATGCCCGGAGGAACCCCAAGTAAAGCTATTTATGACTTATTGGCAGCTGTTGCCTTTGCTCGCTTCCACTTATCAACGAGTACTGGTGCTGCAACGGAAATCAAAAGCAAAATACCTGTAACGATTGTTCGCCACTGTGCATTGATCTCACGAAGTGTTAACCATGATTCAACGCTGCTTGCAAGCATTACACCTGCTACAACGCCCCACATAGTTCCGATACCACCGAAGATGGAAACTCCACCTAAGAGACAAGCAGAGATAACTAGAAGTTCAAGTCCAACACCGTTATCTGCTTGCGCAGTAGAGAAACGGAATGTGTAAATGATTCCTGCGACACCTGACATGAATCCAGTGAATGTAAAGATGATGATCTTATGGCGCACAACATTTACACCAGCGAATCGAGCAGCCATTTGGCTCTGTCCAATTGCAAGTGTGCGACGACCAAATGGAGTGTTGTGAAGTAATAGACCAAAGAAAATTCCAAATACAATAATTACTGGAAGTGTCTGTGGAATAAATGATTTTCCAATTGTGTCGAAGCCGAAGTTAGTCCAGAACTCTGGGAATTCGTTAATGGTATTTGTTCCTAGGATTCCGTTTGCTATACCGCGATAGAGCGCCAAAGCTCCGATCGTGACAGCAAGAGAACCAAGGCCTAACTTTGTAACTAGGAATCCATTAATAAACCCACATGTTGTACCCACTGCCATAGCGATAAGAATCGCAAGCCAGATTGGTGCACCGTGTGCATATGAATAACCAAGCATGGCGCTACTGAGAGCCAAGATTGATGCGATTGATAAATCGATTTCGCCAGCGATAATCAAGAAGACCATGGCAAAGCCCATGATCATGATTTCACTTGAGTTAGAGAAGATCTGCGAAACGTTGATAGAGCTCAAGAAGTTATCTGTGGTCATTGAAGCCAATACCCAGACTACGAAGAGCAGTGCAAGAATTGCCGTGTCCCAGGACTTGCGAAGTTTAAATTTATTTTTCTCTGGCACGATTAAACCCTCTCTTTGATTCTTTGGGCGAGTAAGGCTTTTTCGCTCCTACTTGCAAGGATTCGGTCAGCATAAATTGCAACGATAAGTAAGAGACCGTTGATTGCAGCTTTCCAGAACGCATCTACACCAAGTGCTGCGAGTGCTCCCTGAATTGTCTGTACAAGAAGTGCACCGATAACAACGCCGACAGCAGTTCCTGCGCCACCAAGTAATCCGATTCCACCGATTACTGCCGCTGCAACAACTGCAAGTTCTTGTCCGTAGAACGCAGTCGAGTCAACTTGAGCAAAGCGCATCAAGTAGAAGACTCCTGCGATTCCTGCGATAAATCCGGAGAAGATATATGCAAGAAATGTTCTGCGGAAAACTTTAAGTCCAACAAGGTCAGCCGCTGGGGGATTGCTACCAATTGCATAGCAATCGCGACCAGCCTTTGTGTACTTCAGGAACCAGGCAACAATTGCCATGAGCACGAGTGCTAAGAAGAATGGGACTGGCAACAATCCAAAGAATGCTGTCGAGCCGATTTTCAGAAGGCTCTTAGGCATTTCCTGTGCGTTGTAGTCAACAGAGTTTGAAACAACATAAACGCCGCCTCGAACAATGTACAAAGTTCCGAGTGTGACCACCAATGAAGGTAGTCGAAGTCCTGCAACGAGTAGACCATTAAGGATTCCGATAACGATTCCAAGTGAGCCACCTACTAGGAAGCACTGAACCCAGGTAAAGCTAGGGTTCTTAGCGCAGGTATCGGCAACTAGCCATGCAGAAAAACCAACAGTTGATGCAATGGATAGGTCGATATGGCGCATGATCATGATCGGTGCGATACCGATTGCCAACAGAGCAACAATGGCTGTTGCGGAGAGCAAGTCACGTGTTCCATCACCGGTAACGAAGCGCGGATTGATAAAGCCAGTTACTGCAACTGCAAATATCAGAATTACTCCAAGGCTTGCTTCACGCCCCAAAGCTTTTCTCTTAAATAGTGATGCCACTTTTAGATGCCCTTCTTTCCGGTGGTAGCTGCTGCAATGACATTTTCCTGAGTCGCTTCCTTGCGAGAAAGTTCAGTTACTTGGCGACCTTCGCGCATCACAATGATGCGATCTGCCATTCCGAGAACTTCTGGAAGCTCACTTGAAATCATCAGAACAGCTTTGCCTTCGCCAGCTGCCTTATCAATCAGGCGGTGAACTTCTGCCTTTGTTCCAACATCGATACCGCGAGTTGGTTCGTCAACGATAAGAAGATCTGGATTTGTAGCAAGCCACTTAGCTAACACAGTCTTCTGCTGATTTCCGCCAGAGAGACGATCAACTGGATCTGATTGATCCGCATACTTAATACTTAAGTTCTCGCGCCATTCGTTTGTGAGTGCGCGCTCCTTCTTAAAGTTAATGAAGAAGCGACCAGTAAGACGGCTGAAAGATTCCATCGAAATATTGCGATTTACTCCGGCAACCATGAAGAGTCCTTGTTGACGACGATCTTCAGGAACGAGGGCAATCTTGACGTCCATAGCCGCAATAGGAGAGTTCTTTTTCAGCGGCTTGTGGTTGATTTTTACAGAACCTTCATCGTATGAATCGATTCCGAAGATTGAACGAGCGATTTCAGAACGGCCGCTTCCGACAAGTCCTGCAAGTGCCACGATTTCACCTTTGCGCACAGTGAAGGAAACATTGCGGAAGTAGGCAGCATTAGTGAGATTTTCTACCTCAAGAACTACATCACCAATCGGGTGATCAGTCTTTGGGAAGAGTTCAGTGAGCTCGCGGCCGACCATCTCTTTAATAACTGTCTGCAAATCTGTTTGAGCGATTTTCTTCTCTGAAACAGTTGCGCCATCACGCATAACGGTGATGTGGTCTGAGATTGCGAAGACTTCATCGAGGCGGTGGCTTACGAAAATAACTGCCTTGTTAGCTGCACGAAGATTGCGCATCACGGTCATGAGGCGTTCTACTTCAGAGGCAGAGAGAGCTGCAGTTGGTTCGTCCATCAAAATAATATTTGCGTTCATTGAAAGCGCCTTAGCGATTTCAACTACTTGCTGGTCTGCAATCGAAAGTCCACGTGCTTGACGCTTAGGATCGAGTTCAACACCGAGTTCTTTGAAAAGCTTAGAAGCTTGCGCTTCTGCCTCTTTCCAATCGATGGCGATGCCCTTCTTAGGTTGTCTTCCCACGAATACGTTTTCGGCGAGTGAAAGATCTAAGAACAGTGAAGGTTCCTGATAGATAACGGCGATACCTTGGTCGATAGATGCTTGCGGAGATCCAGAAATAAATGCTGAACCACCAAGAGTGATTTCTCCGCCGTCGTGAACATGCACGCCAGCAAGAATTTTTAACATTGTTGATTTGCCTGCGCCGTTTTCACCGAGCAGTGCATGAATTTCTCCCGCGCGTACAGAGAGAGAAGTTCCGCGAAGAGCAACTGCTCCACCGAAACGTTTCTTAACATCCTTCATTTCTAGAAGAAGGTCGCCCTTGTTTGCCAATGCATTCTCCTCATCTAACTCACTTGCCGAATTGTGAAATCTTATTCAGTAAAGTTAAACCGTACTAGGGTTTAAAGAAATTCTTTACCGCGTCATTTACGCATTGAACAATTCAATTCCTGAATGTGCGTACTGCTTTGTAACGAAATGTTAGAAAGGTTTTTCCGTCTTGGTTTTTTATCGCCTTTGCACAAGAGTAGGGCACTGATCGAGAGGGGAATATTGCATGTCACGCTATTTGTCTCTCGATATGGGCGCCGAATCTGGGCGACTTGTAATTGTCGATATCAACACTGAAATTACAACTGAAGTTCTATATCGCTTTGAAACACCTATTACACAAGATGCACACGGCAGACGGTGTTGGGATTTTCCGAGAATCATTGAAGAAGTAACGCACGCACTTTCACTCGCGGCACCTCATGGCCCCTTTGAATCACTCGGTGTTGATACTTGGGGCCTTGATTTCGGATTATTAGATGCAGAAAAGAAGTTAGTGACTTTGCCCGTAAGCCATCGCGATCACCGCACTGATGGGTACTTAGAAAAAGCATCGTCAATTGTTGGACGCGAAAGACTTCACTTTGAAACGGGTGCACAATTACTTGAAATTAACTCAGTTTTCCAACTGCTTTCGATTGTTGAAAATACACCAGATGAATTAGAGAAAGCCCAGTACTTACAGTTGATGCCAGATCTGATTCTCTTTGCACTTACTGGAGAAATTGGAACCGAATACACAATTGCATCCACAACTGGGCTGTATGACACAACCAATAATCAATGGGCACTTGGCTTAGCTCGGGATCTCGGAATTCCAACACATATTCTGGGCGAAGTAGAAGATGCCGGCACAGTGCGCGGAACTCTTTCGCCAGATCTGCAGAAGAAAACTGGTCTTGGTCCGCTGAAATGTGTTGCTACAACAAGCCATGACACAGCTGCTGCAGTAGTTGCCACACCACTTGAATCTCCAGGAAGTGCATACATTTCATCTGGCACATGGTCTTTGATGGGCGTTGAGATTGATACCGCCATCACTAATGAAATTACTCTTGATGAGCGCCTAACAAATGAAGGTGGATTTGACCGAAGTATTCGCTTGTTGCGTAACATCACGGGGCTCTGGATTATTCAAGAGATTCGCCGTGACTTAAAATCACAAGGCACCGAAATTTCGTACGTCGACCTTGTCGAGCTTGCACGTAAAGAAGCTGACCCTTGGCGCACACTTTTCTTCGTTGATGCTCCGATATTTGTTTATGCCGGAAATATGATTTCTAGAATTCAAGAATATGCGCGTAAGTCTGGTCAGCCGGTTCCCGAGACTCCGGGTCAATTAGCCCAAGCAACATTTGCATCCCTTGCATTGCAATATGCCAAGACAGCAGATGTTTTGCAGCAATGCAGCGGCGAAGATATGCCCGCAATCCACATTGTTGGCGGCGGTGCGCAGAACGCTCACTTGTCGCAGATGACCGCAACGCTTTCAGGACGTGAAGTAATCGCTGGCCCGATCGAGGCCACCGCAATTGGTAATGCATTTGTTCAAGCGATTGCAGCCGGTGATGTAGTCGATATCGAATCAGCACGTAAATTGATTGCCTCAAGTCACTTACAACTGGGACGCTATGCACCTGAAAAAATTCAAGAAATTTCAGACGTTCGAGCGCGATACGAAGAGTTAGTTCATTCAGAGGAATAGGAGCGATGATGTCCACATTAGCTGAGGAAATTTCAGATTTAGCAGTGCGTGCAGGTGCACCCGATGCTGACCTGACAATTTTGGCCGAAGGCAATGCTGCAGTTCTTGATGCTGCAAATGATCGCTTCTTAGTAAAAGCCAGCGGAGTCGTCATGGGCGAAGCCACTGCAGAAGACTGGGTGTGGGTCAGCTTAAGTAAATCGATAGAGATTCTTGACGATGCTAATAAGAATGGTCGCTCGCCCAAATTAGATAGCGCACTCGATGCGATTTTAAAATCGGCAGTAACTCCTGGGGGAGTAAGCAAAAAGGCAAGTATTGAAACTTTGGTGCACGTTGTCGCATTCCACCTTCTTGAATCAACATGGTCACTACATACTCACCCAACTCCCGTTGTTTCACTTGCTGCCTCAGTAAAAGCTGCAGAGCATTACAGCGGAACCGTATTTCCTGACGAAAGCGTTATTTGTGGACCTATTCCTTTATATCTTCCTTATGACGAACCAGGTCTCTCACTCGGCCTTGGTTTCTACAAAGGTGCAATTAAATATAAAGAGGAATACGGCATGAATCCTCGCCAGATCATCTTGGGAAATCACGGACTGTGCACATTTGGAAATGGAAAAGAAGAAGCTCTTGCTACGACACAAATTGCTGTCAAAGCTGCGCGCATTCGCTTAGGTGCACTGGCTGCTGGCGGAATCAATTTCATTCCTAATACCGCCGCGCAAACAATCGCATTCCGCCCTGATGAAATTGCACGACGAGCGCTACTCACCGGCGATAAGTAATGATCCCTCAAGGCGTCACCTTTGATATCGGAGGCATTATTTATTCAGATGATGTCTTTAAGAGAGCTATCTTTGGCGCACTTGAGGAAATCGCAGGAAATATTGATGCACAGAAATTTGAAAGCGTTTACAACGAGCATTTAAAGTCTCAGAGCGGTTCATTGCGCAGCAAGTTATGTGTTGAATTCTTAGGATCCTTAGATTCCAAAGAAGAGCTTATGAAACGTGCAACAGCAAAGTGGATATTTACTGAAAATGATTTATATGCCGATGCTAAAAACTGTATCGAAACCATGCGCAGTACTGGATGCAAGATTGGAATTGTTGCTAATCAAGCGCGCACTGTTGTGCAGGCACTCGAGCGAGATTCAATTGCCCAGCTTGTAGATTTCCTCGGAGTCTCTGCAGTAGTGGGAATCGAAAAGCCGGATCCTGCAATATTTAAATTGGCTCTTAACGAATTAGGAACTGCTCCAGAGCAGACAGTGCACGTAGGAAATCGCTTGGATACCGATGTCCTTCCTGCACAGAAATTAGGTATGTGCACCGCATGGATTCTGCGCGGTGAAGCAAACCCAGATCCTACTGATGCAGATTTAAAGACTCCTGACATCGTCTTGCCATCTCTTGTAGGAATTCCTGAAGCGATTGCTGCACTGTAAATGAAAGAAGTTTTTCTCGGAATAGATTTTGCAACCCAATCCGCACGTGCAGTTTTACTCGATATTGATTCCAATATTCATGCGCGCATTACACACGATCTTGCTCCAGTGCAGCGCGGAGCAGATGGTCGTCTTACTCAAGACCCAGCAAGTTGGATTACAGCAATTGATTCTCTTCTGCAGCAGATTCTCGTAGAAGCCGAGAAAGCCACGCTTTCTATTAGCGCCATGTGTATTACTGCTACATCGGGCACATTCGTTCTTACAGACAAGAACGGAGAGCCAATCGCGCCAGCTGCAATGTATAACGACGGACGCGCAGGTTCACCACTAGGTCGTGCAGAAGCGATTATTAAAGAGTCGGCAAGCGGTCAATATTTATTTGCCCACACCGCTGAATACTTAGTTGCTCACTTAACGCAGCAGAAAATTTCTGATATCTCAACCGACTGGAGCCACGCGCTCAAAACTGGCGTTGATATCAACACTGGACAATGGAAAGCAGAAGCACTGGCGCAAGCTCAATCATTGTCAATCTCATTGCCAACAGTTGGCGCACCCGGAACATTGCTGGGTACAACATCTCTCGGTGCAATTCCAATTTACGCGGGTATGACCGATGGATGTACAGCGCAGATTTCAGTAGGGGATGCCTCAATTGGTTGCGCGGTTTCAACGCTGGGTACAACTCTTGTATTAAAAGTTGTCGGCAGTAAAGAGATTGCAGGACCGGGTTTCTACAGTCACTTACTTCCGAAAGATCGTTGGTTAGCCGGTGCTGCATCAAATCTTGGTGGCATCTCATTTGATAAATTCAAATCTGATATCGCCCAGTGGGATAACAAAGCTGCTGCACACGGACCAGCAAGTTCAGTTGTGTATCCGCTGGTAGGAACAGGCGAACGTTTTCCAATTGCTAATAAAGATATGAAAGAAATTCGATCACAAGCACCCACTGATGAAGTTGATGAATACCGATCAATCCTTGAAGGGATTGCTTTTGCCGAACGTCTTGCATATGAAACGTTAGCTGCTGCCGGTGCTGATAATTCAGGAACTTTGTACACCGTCGGCGGTGGATCTAAGTCAGCTATTTGGTCTCGAATCCGCGCCACCGTTTTACATAGACCAATCTCGTTAGTGAAAACTTCTGGTTCTGATATCGGTGCTGCAATGATTGCAGCAGCTGGTCATCGAGGTGCCGATGTTGGAGCAGGACTCGATGTTTTTAACAGTTCAATTGCTCAGGTGATTACACCGGATGAAAATGAGATGGTCGCACTTGAAAATCGTTACCAAGAATTTCTCTCTCTCATTAATCCTTTCCAAATCGCAGGAATTAGGTAGAGTGCGTCATCATGAGAAAAATACTGATCCTAGATCCGCGAGATAACATCGCTGTCTGTCTAGTAGATCTCAATGAAGGTGATGTCATTGAACAAGACGACATCTCTATAAAAGTTCTCAACAGAATTCCTCGCGGCCACAAAATTGCATCACGGCCTATCAACAAAAATGATGGCATTATCAAATACGGCGAACGCATGGGACATGCCGTTGCACCCATAGCTGTTGGCGAGCATGTTCATGTTCATAATATTTTGGGCGATCGACTTTCATCGGAGCAAGTATGAGTTCAGCGATTAAGGGATTCGCTCACGGAAATCGTGGCGCAGGAATTCGCAATCACCAATTAATTCTTCCATCCGTTGTCTGTTCTACTCATGTTGCCCGACGTATTGCAACGGAAGTAGACGGAGTCACCTTCGCCCACCAACATGGATGCGGAATTATTGGAGATGATGTTGCTGGAATCGATAATTTCTTTATTCAGTTAGCAGATCATCCCAATGTAAATTCAGCACTCGTTATTGGTCTTGGTTGTGAAACTATTCAGGGACAAGAGCTGGCTGCCAAATTATTAAAGAGCAATGAATCTACCCAGTACCGCATCATTCAAGAGAGCGGCGGAGTCGAAGGCACTGTGCAAGCTGGCGTGAAAGCTGCCAAGGAATTAAATGCTGCATTTGTGCCAACTGCTGCAGAGCTCCCAACACTTCGAGTGGGAATTGATAATGGTCGCGGATATGCAGGGATTACAGCGCTCGAAAAGTTACTAGTCGCAGCCGGTCACACAGTAATTATTTCTGATTCATCCTTTTCATCTGCCGAATCTTTCTCTCGTCTTGCGCAAGAAAAAGCGCACATCATTATTAGCTTCCCAAGTGAAACCCAGCCACCATCAGGATTTCCGCTGATTCCAGTAATCAATGTGGCTAGTTCTGGCGCGCTACATCAAGCGATTCGCGCTGATTTCGATATCACCGAAGCCACTATTGAGAATGACATTATTTCTTTGATCGAATCTGTCAGTGCCGGCGCGCAAACAATTGCTGAGAAGAACAAGAGCGGCGAAATCCGCGCACCTCGAGTTGTCAGGAGCGTGTAATGAGCGAAAAACTTTTTGCCTATAAGCGCGATAACGGTCGTTGGGGTTTGCGTAATCACGTATTAGTTCTGCCACTGCATTCAGCACTTGCCTCGACCGCTCGCGCAATTGCCGATGCATCTGATGGCGCTGTTGCAATTAGCCACGATTGGTCCGGAGAAATTGATAGCGACCTCAAGCGCATCCTCTTTACTCTTACGGGTTATGCCTCAAATCCAAATAACTATGCAGTGCTCTTTTTAACAATCGGAAGCGCTGAAGAAAAATCAATCATTGAAGGTGCCAAAGAGTTAGGTCTCAAGCGTTCGGCAGTACTTTCACTTCCTGAAATTGGCTCGATGGAAAAGTTACAATCCGATGCACTTGCCATTGCAAATAAGTACGTGTCAGAGGCCAAAGCTGAAAAGCGCGTTGAAGCACCATGGAGCGCGATTGTTTTGGGTCTCGAATGTGGTGGCTCTGATGCGTTGTCAGGAATCACAGCTAACCCTGCCCTAGGTGTTGCAAGTGATCGACTTGTAGAAATGGGCGCAACATCTGTTCTTGGTGAAACAACTGAAATTCTTGGCGCAGAACATTTATTAGCTGCGCGCGCGACTGACCCTGAAGTCGGCAAGAGAATTGTTGCAATGGTTGCTCGTTATGAAGCTTCCATCAACTATG
>CAEZSD010000010.1_pt1 | contig 14144 bp, 13 predicted proteins | sample 7263871 | NCBI WGS metagenome assembly CAEZSD01 (sample SAMEA6813771, study PRJEB35770) | uncultured Candidatus Planktophila sp. | biome: Freshwater; feature: Freshwater reservoir; material: water | place: Czech Republic | collected 2017-04-14 | depth 0.5m m | reverse complement strand
CCTCGGTAATAAAAAATTGGCGCAAGAGATCCACATCTGAATTCCGCGCAGTGCTGGCACCTCTTTCATCCCATGGCCTATGGGCGAAAAGAAATCCCTTTGATTTTGTCGCTGCTCAGCAGAATCCAAATTCCAAAATTGCAGCAATCACGCGTGCCCGCATCAAATGGCATAAAAACTTTATCTTCTGGAATTCAGTTCCTCCGGTTGTCACCGATTTACATAACTCACCTGGTCTGATTGCAGCTATTGGTATCGGTGAGGCCCCTATTGGATTGCAAGGAACTTTTTCATTATGGGAATCTTCGAGTGCTTTACGCGACTTCGCATATAAAGGGGCTGCGCATCAAAAAGCGATTGCCCAGACTGAATCCATAGGTTGGTATAGCGAAGAGCTATTTTCGCGCTTTGAAGTTCTAGAAATTCGGGGCGAGATTTCTTCTAATAGATAGAGGTAGGGCAGACTTACTCCATGTCCATTCGCCATTACAACCCTCGACGTAGGCGACGTGGCGGCATTTCTTCCAAAGCCCGAAACTTTCTCTTTGCACTCGTAGGGCTCACAATCGCATTGCAGATTTCTTATCCACTTATAGGTGGCGATGCTCTTCGACTAGTAACAATCGCAACTGTGTATGCAGCAGCGTGTGCGATGGTTGTCCATGGCCACCTTTCTTACGGCGCTAAATATTCCTCGCGATATTTACCAGTAACATTTTTATTTGGTTTAGGAATCGAAACTCTTGGTGTCCACACTGGTTGGCCATTTGGCGTGTATGAATACGACACATCACTTGGCTTAGATCTTTTTGGTGTACCGCTCGTTGTTCCTTTTGCGTGGGTGATGATGGTTCATCCGGCACTTACTGCAGCGCGCAGAGTCAGCAAGAATTGGGTCTTTCTTTATGGTGGAGCTGTATTAGCGGCCTGGGATTTATTCCTGGATCCACAGATGGTTGCAGCTGGTCGTTGGAAGTGGGAAGTTCCTGGATCTCACGTTCCATTTACACCAGATATTCCGCTTTCGAATGCATTCGGCTGGCTCTTATCTGGAATCGCAATCATTGCTTTCTTACATCTGATTTTGCCGCGCGAACGTCGAAAAGAAGGTGCATCTCTTGTCGCAGTTGATGCGTTATTAGTGTGGACACTCTTTTCGGGAATCGTTGGCAATTTATTCTTCTTCGATCGCCCTGGACTTGCACTCTTTGCAGGAGCAATTCTTGGAACTCTCTTAACTCCGTATTTCTTCTCCAGTTGGCTCGGCAATAAAGATTAATTCCTCATGGAGCTAGCGTTTTTCGGATTTTCTTATCTCCTTCTCTTTATTTCTATCATCAACTACTTCACGATTCGAATTCCTGCTGATTCTCGAAATGTGACAGAGTCAATCACCGTTTTACTGCCTGTGCGAAACGAAGAACTTAATATCGAACGATGTATCCAGGGGTTGAAGGCACAAGTAAATGTCCCAGGACTTCAGGTTTTAATCATTAATGATCAATCTGAAGATAAGACGACAGAGCTTGCTCGTAGAGCAGTCGATGGGGACTCACGATTTTCGATTATCGACTCGAATGGACCTCAACCTGGTTGGCTTGGGAAAGTCTCTGCTCTGCAACGCGGATATGAAAGTGCTCATTCTGATTTCATCATTACTTTAGATGCTGATGTTGCACTCAATCCAGATGCAGTAGCAAGTGCGGTGAATCAGTTAAAGGATTTACAGCTGGACTTTGTCTCGCCATATCCCCGCCAGATTGCACTTACATTTGCAGAAAAAATGGTTCAGCCGCTTCTGCATTGGTCATGGATGACCACCGTCATTTTGCGACTTGCCGAAAAAGTCCCACATACTTCTACTGCTGTCGCAAATGGCCAATTTCTTGTGGTGCGTTCATCAGCACTTGATTCTGTTGGAGGATTTACCTCAGTACAAAAGGAAATTCTCGATGACATAGAGATGGCCCGCTCTTTGATCACAGCCGGATTCCGTGGCGTCGTAACCGAAGGTTCGTCGTTAGCTAGCACTCGCATGTATCAGAATTTTGATGAGATACGCGCAGGGTATGGAAAGTCTCTCCACAAAGCATTCGGTGGTCTTTTTGGTTCGCTGATTGCAGTGTTCTTTATTTTTATTACAGGAATCTTGCCCGTCATATTTATTCTCATGGGTTCACCGCTGGGATGGTTGGTGTATTCATCAATAGTCTTTACGAGAATGTTGAGTGACACTCGTGCTCAGTCGGATCCATTCTTTGCAATCTTGCATCCACTATCTTCGCTCATCTTGATCTATCTCATCGCGTTCTCGTGGAAAAAGCGTGGATCAATTCAATGGAAGGGTCGCACCGTATGACAGGTCATGTCGGCAAGGTAAAAAACCCTGAACGAATTGCAGTCATTGGTGCAGGTATCGGTGGGCTTTGTACCGCTGCACGTCTGGCGAAAGCCGGGCATCACGTCACAATATTTGAAGCATCTGATCGCACCGGTGGAAAATGTCGCACTGAATGGATTGGCAAATACGCTTTTGATACCGGTCCTTCTCTTCTCACACTGCCAGCTGTGTATCGTGATTTCTTTCAGCGCACCGGAGATGTGATGGGCCGTGTATTGGAAATTGAAGAAGTAAGTCCATCTTTTGATTACAGATTTCACGATGGCAAAAGCGTGAAGTTTGCCAACTTATCTCGTAAGAAGACGCTGGCTGCGATTGCCGAAGCACTCGGTGAGAATGATGCCCAGGAATGGGATCGCGTCATGTTGCAAGCAGAAGCAATGTGGGATGTTTCCCGCGAACCTTTTATCGAATCTGAACTCAAGTCTCCTCTTTCGTTACTCAAGCGCCCTCGCGTAATTCGCGATATTAAAGTTATTGCGCCATGGAAATCACTTCGCGGAATTGGAATCAAGAGTCCTTATCTTTCAAAAATTATGGATCGATATGCAACCTACAGTGGCTCTGATCCACGATCTGCCCCAGCCGTACTTTCAACTATTGCCTTCGTTGAAGAAGCTTTTGGTGCTTGGCATATCAAAGGTGGCATTGGCACTTTGGCTGAGAAAATTACTGAACGCTGTCAGAAATTAGGCGTTGAGATTCGGCTCAATACATACGTTGATGAAATAACAATAAAATCAGGAAAAGTTACCGGTATCCACGTGCAGGGTAACTTTTATGCATTCGATCGGGTCGTTGCGAATGCAGATGCCCAGACTGTTTACACAAAATTATTGGCTCCTACAAACAAAGTGGTAAAAATCCGTAAACAACTTGCAAAGTCCGAACCATCACTGGCAGGGTTTTCATTACTGCTTGGGCTCAAACCAAGTAATCAGCCGCCACTAGAGCACCACACCATCGTTTTTCCAGAAAATTATGACCTCGAATTCGAATCGATATTTACTTCCAAGACTCCGGTGGAAAAACCTACAATTTATATCTGCGCACCACGTGATCCACTTATGGTTAAAGATAAAGACCATGAAGCGTGGTTTGTTCTAGTTAATGCACCACGACATAGCACCGATGGCCACGGTTATGACTGGAGCAATAAGGAATTTGCACATCAGTATGCCAACCAGATTATTGACCACATTGAAGCTGCAGGAATTCCAATCAGAGATCGCTTGGAGGTGTTGGAAATCAGAACGCCACTTGATTTGCAGGAATCTGTGCATGCACCGGGTGGTTCGATTTATGGGAATTCAAGTAATGGGGCTCGCTCAGCATTTTCTCGTGCAAAGAATCGATCTCCTATTAAAGGTCTTTATCTCGTTGGGGGTTCTGCGCACCCTGGTGGCGGATTGCCGTTAGTGGGATTAAGCGCCGAAATTGTGGCTAACGCAATTTTAGAAAACTGATTCGCATCACGCGCAGAAAACTGTAAATAAGCGCAGCAAGAAATACATATGAAAGAACACTTAAGCCTGGTAAATCAAAAATAGCTAGTACTAAAGCAAAAGCCATAAATATTGCTCGAACTGGTCGTTCTGTCGGAGTCACTTCACCAATTTCTTTGTGACCCAATGATGCAAGACGTGCACGTGCATATTCCTGGGTGAATGCGATAGTCCACATTGAAATAACAATCCAGGCAGGAATACCAATTTTCCATCCGGCGTATAACCAGCACGCTTCTGCAATGCGATCGGCTACCGAATCTAAAACTCCACCCCATTCGCTCTCTTTACTCTGAACAATGGCGACACTTCCATCGATGCCATCCATAATGAGTGATACAACTAAGAGCACTAAAGCGAAACCTGCATTATCAGTTGCGGCCATAGCAATCGCAGTCAGTAATCCAAGTGCGGTAAGTAAGTTCGGAGAAATTCGCAGCACCGCGCAAATACGCGCTACTCGGTATGAAATGGCTAACCATCCCTTTACTGCACCCGTTATCTCAGCTCCCCCATGAATCTGACTCCAACGTTGAGTGAATTCTTGCTCAGACTTAAGAATCATCAATGATCCTTAAGTTGTGAATAAATCTCACGTGTGGCAGTGGAGGTATTCATTGTGTAGAAATGTAAACCGGGCGCACCTGCATCAAGTAAGTCTTTGCACAACTGCGTTGCAATATCAACGCCGAGTTTGCGCACATCTTCTGGATTTGATTCCACCGAATGGAAGGCATCAGAAATATGATCTGGAATCGGAACTCCACTGAGTTCGGCCATACGGTTGAGTTGTTTCACATTTGTGACAGGCAAGATTCCAGGAATGATCGGCATTGAAGAACCTTGTGCGTCCAATTTTTCTACTAAGTGCTGCCACTTCTTCGCTTCAAAGAAGAATTGTGTTGTTGCAAAAGTTGCGCCACGTTTCTCTTTTTCAATCAAAACTTTTACATCTTTATCAATATCACCATCAGATGCTGGATGCCCATCAGGAAAAGCAGCTACACCAATTGAAAATCCGCCAAATTCTGCAGCGAGAGTTACTAATTCATCGGCGTGATTGAGTCCGCCTTCAGTTGTTACCCATGGTGCACGAGGACCGCCCGTTGGATCGCCACGTAATGCAAGGATGCTATTGATTCCTGCGGCACGATATTTACCAAGAATTTCCAGAAGTTCATCGCGCGTAGAACCAACGCATGTTAAATGTGCAACAGTTGGAATTTTTGTATGAGCGGTAATTTCAGAAGTGATGCGAATTGTTCGATCTCGCGTTGAACCGCCAGCTCCATAGGTAACTGAGATGAAATCAGGTGCGATGGATTCAAGTTGAGAGATTGCCGCCCAGAGGCGTTCTTCACCCTCGACATCTTTAGGTGGGAAGAATTCGAAGGAGTATGTAACTGCCTTCTTCGCGCTGCGTATCTCCACTGCCTCAGGGTACCGTTGCGCCGTGGATAAAGAGGTCATGAGCAGCGCTACTGCAGTTCGCGATGCAGTAAAGCAAGAGCTCACGCAGTATTTAGCTGAACAGCGTGATTACCTCACCAATATTGCATCTGAATTAGTTCCAGTCTGCGATGCCCTTGAAGATTATCTCCTCGAAGGTGGAAAGAGATTGCGCCCCCTCTTTGCATATGCAGGATTTATGGCTGCAGGAAAAACGCCTTCACGCACAGAGATTCGCGCGATGGCAAGTTTGGAACTCTTACAAGCATGCGCTCTGATTCACGACGACCTCATGGATGGATCTGACACTCGTCGCGGCAAGCCAGCAATTCACCGTCACTTCGAAAATCTTCATCGACAGGGATCTATGGCTGGGCTTGCATCTCAATTTGGAGAAGCAGCTGCAGTTCTTCTTGGCGACCTCGCACTTGTTTGGTCTGATCACATGTTGCATAACTCAGGTTTAGCATTTGAAAATTTAGCCGCTGCACTGCGTATTCATGATGAAATGCGAATCGAGCTCATGGCTGGACAATATTTAGATGTACGTGAAGCTGGCGAGAAAGAACATAGCGTTGAACGCAGTCTTCGCATTGCTCGATATAAATCTGGAAAGTACACAATCGAACGTCCGCTGCATTTGGGTGCAGTGATGGCACTTCCTGAATTAGGTGCGCACTCTGAATTAATTAATGTTCTCTCGGCATACGGACTTCCGCTTGGCGAAGCATTTCAATTACGAGATGACTTACTTGGAATCTTTGGTGATCCGCAAGTAACAGGCAAGCCTGCAGGCGATGATCTCCGCGAAGGTAAGCGAACAGTCTTGATGGCTATGACTATGGAGAAAGCTAGCGATGCTGCTCGCTCAGAATTATCTGCTCACCTTGGAAATCCAGAACTCACACCCGAGAAGATCGAAGAACTCCGCACACTTATTTCAGAGACAGGCGCCGTTGATGATGTTGAAAAACTCATCGATCGTTTGCTCCAAGAATCAACGGATGCAGCTAACTCTGCAGTCATTAACGTTCAAGCACGTCCATTTCTCTTAGCACTCGCTGAGACAGCCACTCGTAGGAGCCATTGATGACAAAGCGCGTAAAAGGACCAACCGATCATGTGGTCGTTGTTGGAGCAGGACTTGGTGGATTAAGTGCCGCACTTCGTCTTGCAGGTGCTGGACGTAAAGTAACTGTCGTAGAACGTGAATCCGTACCTGGTGGGCGCAATGGTCTGCTGAATAAAGATGGATATTCATTTGATACAGGTCCGACTGTCTTAACTATGCCATCACTTATTCAAGATGCATTTAGTTGCGTTGGCGAAGATTTGAAAGATTGGCTTGAACTCATGCCACTTTCACCTTTGTATCGCGCTTTCTATGCCGACGGATCACAGATCGATGTGCATGCAAATACTGCGCAGATGGAAGAGGAAATTCGCACCAAAGTCTCTGCTGAAGAAGCGTTGGGCTATCGCAGATATGTTGATTTCGTAACTAAGCTATACAAATACGAGATGAATGACTTCATCGATAAGAATATTGATTCACCCCTTAATTTATTGACACCTAACTTGGCAAAGCTCATTGCGATTGGTGGTTTTAGACATCTGCAACCAAAGGTAAATCAATACCTTAAAGATCCTCGTCTGCAGAAGGTGTATTCATTCCAAGCCATGTATGCAGGAGTAAGCCCTCAACAAGCGCTAGCAATTTATGCCGTCATTGCATATATGGACTCTGTAAATGGTGTCTTCTTTCCAAAGGGTGGAATGCACGCAGTTCCACGCGCACTGGCTGCAGCAGCAACGAAGCATGGTGTGGAATTCAAATACAACACAACCGTGACCGGACTTGATAAAGAAAATGGCCGCGTGAAAGCGGTACTAACAAATACTGGCGAACGCATCGAGTGTGATGTCGTCGTAATGAATCCAGATCTGCCGGTTGTGTGGCGTGATTTGCTTGGTAAGACTCCACTGAATATCAAGCGCCTGAATTACTCACCTTCATGTGCAACTCTGCTCGTTGGCTCATCAAAGAAATATGACCATATCGCCCATCACAATATTCATTTCGGCGAATCATGGGATGGCGTTTTCGATGAGCTCATCAATAAGAAGCAGCTCATGTCAGACCCTTCAGTGCTTGTCACTGTTCCAACCCATGACGATCCATCTCTTGCACCCGCAGGTAAACAGTCTTATTACATCTTGTATCCGACTCCTAACCTTGATGCAGATATTGATTGGAAGAAGCAAGCTGGTCCATATCGAGATTCAATGATTAAAACCCTAGAAGATCGTGGTTACACAGGTTTCGGTGATGCAATCGAAACTGAAGTGATGACTACGCCACTTGATTGGCAAGCACAGGGAATGGAACGCGGTGCACCTTTTGCAAGCGCGCATACCTTCTTCCAAACAGGTCCATTTAGACCGCGCAATATGGCTGCAGGTTTTGAAAATGTTGTCTTCGCTGGAAGTGGAACACAGCCTGGAGTCGGTGTTCCGATGGTATTAATTTCTGGACGATTGGCAGCAGAACGAATCGTGGGTCCGGTTAAGTAAATGGATCTTCTGCTCAAGCAGTCGTACGACGAATGTAAACGACTGAACTCTTTACACGGAAAGACGTACTACTTGGCAACCCTGTTACTTCCAAAAAATAAGCGTCCGTATGTGCATGCTCTCTACGGCTTTGCACGCTATGCAGATGAGATTGTTGATGATTTAGCATCCACACTTTCACCACAAGAGAAAGCAGACGCACTACGTACGTGGAGCTCCGGCGTCCTTGCAGATCTCAAAGCTGGAATAAGTACCGATCACATTGGCCGAGCACTCGTTGATACTGCGAAGAAATTTGATATTCCTCATCAGCATTTTGTTGATTTCTTACACTCCATGGAAATGGATTTAACGGTTACCGAATATAGAACCTATGAAGATTTACTTGAATATGTCTACGGTTCAGCAGCTGTAATCGGTCTTGAAATGGTTCCCATTCTTGGATATTCAGACCGGGCAGCTTTTGAGGCTGCCAAGAAGTTAGGAATTGCTTTTCAGCTCGCTAATTTTATTCGCGATGTTTCAGAGGATTTAGACCGGGGTCGCGTGTACTTGCCGTTGGATGAATTGGCCCAATTCGGTGTTGATCGCGTAATGCTGGAAAGACGAGTTCTCACTCCAGAAATCATTGCTGCACTTAAGTTTCAAATCGCGCGGGTTCGCAGATTGCAAAACGAAGCAGATGCTGGAATTGCATATTTAGATAAGCAATCTCGTCCGTGTATTAGGGCGGCAAGCGAGCTTTATTGTGGAATCGTCGATGAAGTAGAGGCAATCGAGTACGACATTTTTAAAAAGCGAGCAAAAACTTCTACTGCTCGACGCGCACGGGTTGCAGGTCTTGCGTATGTGCAAGCGTTAGCTGCACGCATTAGGTAAAGTTCTACACACGGGAGCCAAAGTGGCTGAGAGGACTTCATTGAAGTCGACCGTTTGACTGGTCCGGTAATGCGGATCTAGAAATGGCAGGTTAATAATGTTCTCCACATTTTTCACAGCATGGGGCTATGAAGTTTCTTATCTCGAATTTGTTGCATCTGTTGCATCACTTATCGGAGTCGGGCTAGGAATCACAACAAAGAGAATTACATGGCCATGGTGGGCAATAAGCAGTCTTCTCTACGGCATTTTCTTCCTGCAATACAAACTGTATGCCAGCGCCGCGCTTCAAATTATTTTTATCATTGCAGCAGTAATTGGCTGGTATGGATGGGAACCAACAGGGGCAAAACCTGGACCTTTCAAGAATAAATATCGTCTTTATACAATCGCTGGAATCCTCGTTGCAACTCTTGCACTTGGTCCTGTCCTGAAATCAATAGGCGCAGCTTCAACATATGTCGATGCAATTCTCTTTTTCGGAAGTTTTGCTGCTCAGTTATTGATGGTTTATGAAAAATACGACAGTTGGCCAATGTGGCTTGTAGTTGATGCGGGCTACACCGCTTTGTATGCTTCACAAGGTTTGCTCTTCACTACCTTGCTTTATGCTGTATTTACCGCACTAGCGGCAATGGGATGGAGCAGTTGGTATGCAGCTCACAGACGCGCTATTAGATCTCTGTAGCAATCGCCTTCCATCAATTATTGCAATTGATGGACCAGCTGGGGCTGGCAAAACGACTCTTGCTAACAATTTAGCGTTAGCGATGTCGACTTCATTTCGAGTGCACGTTGTTCATATGGATGATTTATATAACGGTTGGGATAAGGCGCTTGGCGAAGATCTCACACGGACTTTGGCTTCCCTCGTACAATCGCATTTGGCAGCAAAGCCGCTTACATATTCTCGATTTAATTGGGCTAGTTCCGAATTTGATGAAGCAATAACACATCCGGTTGCAGACATCCTGATTCTCGAAGGTGTTGGGTGTGGGCAAAGTGCGATCCGCGAAAATTTAGCCTCGCTACTTTGGATAGATATCGACTATAACCAAGGGCTTGCAAGGGTTTTAGAACGTGATGGAGAAAACTTAGAAAAACAGATGCAGCAATGGTTGGTGCAACAAGAGCAACACTTTCGAGTCGAAGGCACGCAGAACGCGGCTGATTTCATACTGACTACCTAGAATTGCCCATATGTCTGACCTGACCGGCGAGCTTATTGATGGGCGCTACCAACTACTTCGCCAGATGGCCAGCGGCGGAATGGCAAGTATTTATGAAGCCGTAGATACACGTCTAGATCGAAAAGTCGCAGTAAAAATTATGCATGCGCACTTGGCTCAAGACGAACAATTTGTCGAAAGATTTATTCGTGAAGCCAAGGCTGCCGCAGCGCTTTCACATCCAAACATTGTTGCTGTCCAAGATCAAGGGTGGAACCAAAGTGGAACTCCAGCAATCTTCTTGGTTATGGAGATGATTGAAGGACATACGCTGCGTGAATATCTCAACGAACAAGGAAAATTGTCTGTCAACGACGGAATCAAATTTCTGCTGCCAGTACTCAGCGCACTTGGCGCTGCGCATAAATTAGGAATTGTTCATCGTGATATCAAACCTGAAAACATTTTGATTTCAAAAGAAGGTCGCGTCAAGATTGCAGACTTTGGTTTAGCTAAAGGACCATTGTTGGGTTCAACAATGACTGCTGAATCCAGTGTAATTCTAGGCAGCGTTTCATACCTCTCCCCTGAACAAGTACAGCGCGGAATCGCGGATTCCAGAAGTGATGTGTATTCAATCGGAATCACTGCCTTTGAAATCTTCACAGGAAAAAAACCGTTCGAAGGTGAAGAGCCAATCCAGATTGCGTACATGCACGTCAATAATCGGGTTCCTCGTATCAGTACCTTGGTGAACGAAGTTCCGAAAGAACTTGACGATTTAATCTATCAAGCGACGAGTTCAAACCCTGACGAGCGCCCACGCGATGCAGCCGTATTCCATGAAGCGTTGAAAGCACTCAACCCACAGAAGAGGCAGCTCAGTTTGGAATTAGATCTTCCAATAGCACCGCTTCGACCAAAGAAAGAACCGAAATCCTTGCGAAAGAAAATTAAAGAACTCACTGCCGCAATTCCTGTTCCTCAAGAAAAAGAGACAACCGCGCAAGTTGCCAAGCGAAAGAAGCTCAGCAAGCGGGTAAAGAGAAATCGTTTTATCGCACTCGGACTGGCAATCGCTCTAGGCATTGGTGGTTGGTATGCCCTCATTGGTCCTGGATCGCGCGTTGTTGTTCCATCGACAGTGGGAGCAACTCAACTTGAGGTCAAAGCTGCCTTAGAACCTTTGGGACTTACATTCATCATTACAGAAAAGCGTTATAGCGAAGACATTACTGAAGGTCACGTTATCGATTCACAACCTGAAGCAGGTGGTCGAGTTGAGCAAGGCGGCACCGTCAAACTCATTATTTCTAAAGGACCAGAGCGTTATGTCATTCCTAAATTAACGGGCCTGACTCCTGAAGCGGCTACAACAGCAATTTCTGAACTGCCGCTCTCTCTCCAACCAATAAAAGAGGAATTTAATGAGAAGATTCCTCAAGGGTATGTCATTGATTCAGTACCGGTCGCCGGCGAAAAAGTTAAGCGTGATTCAAAGATTTATATCCGCGTATCAAAAGGTATCGAACAAGTTGCACTTGCTTCATATGTCGGTAAGAGTTCAGATCAAGCCATCAATGAATTAACTGATGCGGGCTTCGATGTGAAATCTAAATATGACTTCAGTGAAACCCAACTTTCCGGTGAAGTTATTTCGCAGAAGCCTGAAGGTGGCAAGACTGCTGATAAAGGTGCAAAAATTGAGATTACTATCTCTAAGGGATCTCAATTCGCCTACATCCCAAATATTTTCTCAATCGATGAAAATAAAGCAGTCCAAGCTCTCAAGGATCTTGGACTTAAAGTCACTGTTAAGAAAATCGGTAAGAAGACGATTAAGAAGGTAACTGCGGTCTCACCAAAGGTTGGAAGTAAGGTTAAACGTGGCAGTACTGTGACCATCACAGTAGGGTAAGCACGTGAAAAAGCCACGTATCGGAGCGCATACTCCAACATCAGGTGGAATGGCTAAACGTTCCATTGCATATGCAGAGTTAACCGGTGCAGAGGCGATTCAAGTCTTTACATCTAATCCGCGTGGTTGGGCGATGCCCGAGACAAATCACGAAGCGGATGCAATCTTTCGTGAAAAAGCAGAAGCGCTCGATATTGAAACATACGTCCACGCGCCATTTCTTATTAATTTGGGTTCTCCTACCGAAGGTACATATAAGAATTCACTCGCTTCAACTGAATATTCACTTAAACGTGGAAAAGAAATTGGCGCTCTCGGAGTAGTTGTACATACGGGATCTGCCGTCAACGAAGATTTCATTGATAAAGCGTGGAAGCAGATTAATAAGGGAATGATGCCAATTCTTGAAGCCCTTACTGATGATGCGCCATATCTTTTGCTCGAACCCACTGCTGGCCAAGGTCAGTCTCTTGTAAAGCGTTTAGAAGATTTAGAGCACTACTTAAAGGCGCTCGAATATCATCCTAAAGTTGGCATCTGTCTCGATACATGTCACGTATTTGCAGCAGGCCATGACATTGCTAAAAAAGGTGGCATGAAAGAGACTCTCGATTTGCTGGTGGAAGTTGCTGGTATCGAGCGAATTCAACTTATTCATGCCAATGATTCAATGGATGTTTGTGGTGCGCTTAAGGATAGACATCAAAATATCGGTAAAGGTTTTATTGGTGAAGCACCATTTAAAGAGCTACTTAAGCATCCGGCAGTGCAAAACGCTCCGCTGATTCTTGAAACTCCAGGAATGGAGCCTGAGCACGGAGAAGAAATCGCACTGTTAAAGAAGTTGCGAGGATGAGTTCTTCTCACGCACTCAAGATGCGCCTTGCTCCGTGGGCACTCTTACTCGTCTCTGCTGGTTGGGGACTTGCTTTCGTTGTGATGAAAGATGCCATTGAGCGACAGAGTGTTAACAGTTTTCTCTTCTCTAGATTTTTATTAGCAGTCGCTGTCATGCTTCTCATAAAACCTCGAGTCCTTAAAGCAATTAATCGCGAACTACTTACAAAAGGATTCATCGCTGGTCTGTTACTTGGATCTGGATACATTCTTCAAACTCTTGGGCTCGCGCTGACTGGCGCAGCAATCACGGGATTTATCACCGGTCTATATGTCGTAGCAACTCCTGTTTTAGCTGCCTTAATCCTGAAGGAACGAATCACGAGATTTACATGGATGTGCGTTGCAATCGCCACAGTGGGATTAGCGTTGCTCTCCCTTAAAGGATGGAATTTAGGTTTTGGTGAATTTCTTGTATTTCTCTGCGCAGTTGCATTCGCAGCTCACATCATTGCATTAAGTCACTGGAGTAACGGTCTTGATGTGTATGCGATGACTATTGTCCAGCTTGCTACGTGCGCACTCATGACGGGTGTCATCTCCTTTGCGCAAGGTTTTGAAGCACCAACAGATACGTCGGGCTGGCTAGTAATTATTTACACCGCAGTTATTTGTACCGCTGTTGCCTTCGTTGTTCAGACGTGGTCACAGGCACATATGACAGCCACAAAAGTCGCAGTCATTCTGACAATGGAAGTAGTTTTCGCAGCGTTTTTCGCAATTGTTTTCGGCGGAGAAACCCTGACACTCCGCGCTGGACTTGGTGGTGTTCTAGTAATGCTCGCTATGTTTATGATTGTGCTCAAGGAGGCTTAATCATGGCAATTGATCTTCGCTCAGATACCGTCACTCGTCCAAGTGATGCAATGCGTGCTGCGATGGCGCAAGCTCCTGTTGGTGATGATGTTTATGGTGATGATCCAACAGTTAATTCTCTTGAAGAGCGTGTAGCTGCTCTCTTTGGAAAAGAGGCAGGGCTATTTACTCCAACAGGTTCTCTTGCCAATCAATTAGCTATTCGCACTTTGGTTAAACCTGGAGAAGAAATTCTTGTAGAGACTCGTTCTCATATTGTTCGCGCAGAACTTGGCGCAGCGGCAACATTTAGTGGAATCACTACAAGAACCTGGCCTTCAGCAGATGGTCTACTTCGCGCAGAAGATCCACTTGCAATCGCACACGAAAATGCCGGACCTTACCTTGTATCAACTACAGCAATTGCAATTGAAAACACCCATAACTTCGGTGGCGGAACAATTCAGCCTATTGATGAAATCGCTGTCCTTTCTCGGGCAGCCCGTGCTCGTGGCATTGCAATGCATTTAGATGGCGCACGTATTTGGAATGCTCAT
>CAEZSD010000009.1_pt1 | contig 15240 bp, 12 predicted proteins | sample 7263871 | NCBI WGS metagenome assembly CAEZSD01 (sample SAMEA6813771, study PRJEB35770) | uncultured Candidatus Planktophila sp. | biome: Freshwater; feature: Freshwater reservoir; material: water | place: Czech Republic | collected 2017-04-14 | depth 0.5m m | reverse complement strand
GTTGTAAATCCCACTACTTCGCCATTAAGGGTGGCTATTGCGCATTTCATGTTGAACTCTGGATCCATAATGCGATTCCATGTTCTGTTTGTTTGTTCTGGAGTCAAAACAGTTTTATAAAAGTCTAAATACCCTTGCCATAGAACTAACCAGCGGGCTTTATCGCCGGCAAGGGCTGGACGAATTTCTAAGGACATTAGAGTGAGAAAGAAGGATATTCATCCGTAACGAGAATAACTGCATAGCCATAAACTCGGTTCCAGAACTTTACGGTTCCGAGAACGAAATCAAGAGCCCAGGCTGGATAAGTTCCCGTAGACCAGGTGATGATCCAAGCGATAAATGTATAGATAAGTGCGACGAAAGAATAAATCATTCCGACAATTACTAATGGGATCGCGAGGAACCACTTAACAAGTGGAAGTCCGCGATTGAGTTTGCGACCACCATCTACGTCAGGAAGTAACACTGCAAAGTTTGGATTTCGCTCGATGGATGGATATTCATCAGTAAGCAGAAGTGAGTACACAACAATTCGCGTCTGTAGTTCCATGAGTGAGTGATTAAAGCTCAGGGCATAACTTGGGTATACGCCACGGAACAAAATAGCAAGAACAAGGGGTACCACGATGAGGCCGGTAGCCCATGCATCACCAAATCCCTGAGTGAAACTCCAAAGAAAGACTGATACAGGAAATACCAAGATTCCTCTCCAGAAAACTGTCTTCTTATCGCGGTTCTCGAGTTGGACTTGGACGATGGTTTCTACTTGATTGCTCATGTGGCAATTCTATGCGAGACAGATACCCTTTACCCCATGAGCGCGCGCGAATATGCAGTTATTACTGGAGCAAGTAGTGGAATCGGAGCAGCAACTGCACAGTTGTTAGCAAAGAATGGATATCACGTAATCGCAGCAGCGCGACGTACGGATAAATTAGAAGCACTTGCCGCAAGTGATCCACATATTGAAGCTGTCGAGTTAGATGTCACCGATCAAAGCAGTGTTGACTCGCTTGTGGCCCGTTTAGGCAATGCGAAAGTCTCAGTCTTAGTTCACAGCGCGGGCGGCGCATTCGATGCTGATTCAGTAATGGATTCGGATCCAGAGATTTGGCAGAAAACTTTTGATATAAACGTAGTAGGTGCAGTGCGCATGGTGAAAGCAATCACCCCACTCTTTAGAGAACACCGAAAAGGACATATTGTTCTTATTACATCGACAGCGGCTCACCGCACATATGAAAATGGTGGAAGTTACGCGGCTGCAAAATTTGCCGAAGCATCATTGGTTGATACTTTACGTTTAGAGCTCAACGGAGAGCCAATTCGAATTACAGAAATTGCTCCCGGAATTGTTAAGACTGAAGAATTTGCAAAGATTAGATATAAAGGCAATCTAGATGCCGCAGCAAAGATTTATGAAGGAATCGAAAAGCCGCTCGTTGCCGAAGATGTTGCCGAAGCGATTCGCTGGGTTGTGATGCTTCCAGACCATTTCAACGTTGACTCAATGATGATTAAGCCTTTGGCTCAAGCTGTTTCACACAAGGTGTACCGCAAGCCAATTCGCTAATAGTTATTAGTTAATTACCACTCGGTACTGCGCGAGAGTGGAATCTGTTGCGTAAGCAATTCGAACTCCTGCTTTTCGAGACGCGCTTAGTCCATCAACAATTTGTTCAGTCAAAATTTCCCCCGGTGCAACTACTGCTACTCCAGGTGGATACGGCGCAATTAAGTCTGCCGAAATTCTTCCAATGGCATCGCGTGCATTTACCATCTCAGTTTTAGCGAAGTAGGCATCACGCATTGATATTCCGCGTTGGGGAATGACTGACCAACTCAGTGCGGTTGCACTTTCGCGTCGTTGTTCCTGGCGTTTTTTTAGAATCGGAATCAGGGCATCCGCAAGTCGATCGAAATCTTCAGTCGAATCTGCAATTGTTCCAAGGAACACGATTGTGTCTCGATCTGCCATCTCCACACGAATTCCTGCCGCTTGTAAATCTTCTTCAATCTCAATTCCTGATGCACCTAATTGCTGAACGCGAAGCACAATCTTGGATGGATCAAAACGTCCTTGCGGAAAGTCGGCGGCATAAAGAAATATTGGAAGAGGAAATTCTGCTTGCACACTCTCTTTGAATCGGTGAATATTGTTTAACAGCTGGCCAATAAGTTCTTCACCGCGAGTTTCTAGAAGTGCGCGAACGCCATCGATAGAGGCAAGCGGTGCACCTGCAGGTGAAGTTGTATGAGTTGTTTCAAAACTTTGCTCAAGACGTTCAGCGCTCAGGAATTCGGTACGAGCAAGCAACAGAGCTGATGCGCTGTAACCCGGTAGTGCTTTATGTGTACTAGTAATAAGTGCATCAGCACCTAATTGAAAAGCATGTTGAGGCAGTTGTGGATTGAAACCAAAATGGCCACCCCATGCAGCATCAAGAATGACTGGAACTTTTTGCTTATGCGATGCAGAAATGAGAGCAGGTAAATCTGAAATCGTTCCGAGATAACCTGGCTCTGTCAGCAATACCGCAATCGGTTGTTGTGCCAGTGCAGATGAAAGTTCGGTTAAAGGAATACCAATCGGCACTCCAGTTTTTTCATCAATCTCTGGTGTCATCCAAATCGGTTCTAGGCCCGCAAGAACGAGCGCACTTAATACTGAACGATGTGCGGTGCGCGATACTGCAACTTTGTCACCAGGTTTTCCGAGAGCAAAAATAATTGCTTGATTCGCATGAGTGGAACCACCTGTAGAAAATCGCGCATAGTCTGCGCCCCATAGTTTTGCAGCTAGTGATTCAGCCTTTTTTAAGGTTTGGTTCGTTAACTTAATTTCATCGAGACCGCCATAGAGAGGAATATCTGAATCCACGACAGCGCCCAGTGCTTGATCTAAACGACTTGTTTTCTGCTTATGCCCAGGAATCGTAAAAGGCGTTCTCGAGCGTTCGAAGTAAGCGAGATAGGCATCCAGAAGTGGTGCTGAATCTCTAAGTCCGCTCATGTGGCAAGCCTAACTTGTTACACCAGATGGTTGGGCTCGCAGCTAGATTTCCTAGCCGTAGAATTACGGCATGACTTCTAAGGACCCACTCCCGCAATCACGCCACTTGGCTACTGAAATTCCAGGGCCAGCATCTACTGCAGCAATGCAGCGACGTAAAGAGGCTGTTTCTGGTGGGCTTGGAACTGCGATGCCAGTAATTGTTAATCGCGCGCAAGGTGCCATCATCGAAGATATCGATGGAAATCGAATCATCGATCTTGGTGCAGGTATTGGTGTTGTGACTGTCGGAAACTCAGCTCCTCGCGTCGTGAAAGCCGTACAAGAAGCAGTTGCAACATTTACACATACAAACTTCACCACTGTTCCATACATGGGATATATCGAAGTGTGCGAAGCTCTCAATAAATTAACTCCTGGAACTTTTAAGAAGAAATCAATTCTTCAAAACTCTGGTGCAGAGGCTGTCGAGAACGCAATTAAAATTGCACGCCACTACACAAAGCGTCCTGCAGTAGTTGTTTTCGAGCACGCTTATCACGGTCGCACGAATTTAACGATGGCACTGACTGCTAAAAATGTTCCATATAAAGAAGGTTTCGGTCCATTTGCAAGCGAGATTTACCGTATGCCAATGCCTTATTCATACCGTTGGCTAGGAAATCCAGAGACAATCGCTGAAGATGCTCTAGAAATGGTGATTCATAAGATTGAGAAAGAAATTGGCGCACACAATGTTGCAGCAATTTTGATTGAGCCCGTTATTGGTGAAGGTGGTTTTATTGTGCCACCAGTTGGATTTATGCCTGGACTACAAAAGTTTGCGACTGAGAACAAGATCGTCTTTATTGCTGATGAAGTTCAGTCAGGTTTTGCTCGCACAGGAAAAATGTTTGCTGTAGAGCACGAAAATATGGAACCAGACATGATTATTTCAGCGAAAGGAATTGCAGGCGGACTTCCACTTGCTGCAGTCACTGCGCGCGCAGAAATTATGGATTCTTCTCATGTTGGAGGTCTCGGCGGAACTTACGGCGGAAATCCAATTGCTTGCGCAGCAGCACTAGCTGTTATTGAAACTATTCAAGAAGATAAACTCGTCGAGCGTGCTGAAGCGATAGGCAAGATTCTTTTCGAAACACTGAACGCCCTTAAAGCTAAGTACCCAATCATTGGCGAAGTTCGTGGTCGCGGTGCAATGGTTGCAATCGAATTAGTGCATGCAGGTTCGAAGGATCCAAATCCTGAGGCAATGGCAAAGGTAATTAAGTATTGCCAGAGCAAGGGCGTACTCATTCTTACTGCCGGAACATATGGAAACGTTATTCGCTTCTTGCCACCAGTAGTGATTTCAGATGAACTTCTCAAGGATGCACTAGGCGTTCTTGCTGAAGGTTTCGCAACTCTATAAGGGTAAATCACCGAACTTTCTCACCCCTAGATGGGTGATTTCGCCTTCCCAAGACGGACGAGAGGCATCACCCTTACCTCATGGCCACAAAGAGCGCGGGTGAGACGATCCCCACGTTTGATATCACATCGGGTATCACCCTTTCGCGTTCGCTAGTTCCGACCTTGGCCCCGAATTACATATCTCGGAAACGACTATTCCCACTCCTTACACATCCAGCGCCAAGTACAACTGTTGTCATTGCACCAGCCGGATATGGGAAGACATCACTCGTTGCTGAGTGGGCTAAGCAGAGTAAAGATCCAATTATCTGGATGACTATCACCGAAAGTGATTCAGTCGTTGAAATGATTGCGCTCTTAATTCAAGCCACACGAAATATCCTTCCAGGATTTGCCCCGTGGTTTGAGAGAGATCAGATGATTCGCCCCACTGAAGCGGTTCGGCGATGGGGGAATGAACTTCTTGAAACCGGAGAGAACTACATCTTTGTTATTGATAATTTAAGAAGCCATTCATCAAGTGATGTTGAGATTGCAACAAAACTAGTAGAACAATTCCCTGCAAATGTCAGCTTCGTAGCTATTCGCCGCGATCCTTTGGAAAGCGCGTTTCAATCTTTTCTTGCACGTGGCCCCTTACACATTATCGGACTAAATGAGATTAAGTTCAGTGAAGAAGAAGTGAGAGTTTTAGCAGAGTCACAAGGGATCAATTTTTCAGATGAAAAGATAACTCAATCACTGTTAGGCGCTATGGGATGGCCAGCAGCTGTGGCGATTCTAGTTCGTCATATTCAGAAATCTAATTCTCCAGTTGATTTTGCAAAATTGCTCTCAAAGCAGACCGAGCCGTTACGTGCGCTCGCTCTCACAATTCTCAATGCGACAGATTGCGAAGTTAAGAAAGCAGTCATGAAGCTATCTGTAATTCAAGAATTTAACCATGAAGTTGCGCAGATTATTTTGGGAGATGAGTACAACTCTGATGTGATAAACGAGATTGCACTGGAAGGTAATTTCTTCGGACATACTAGTGATCCGGAGCAGACTTACGCATTCACACTGTTGATGAGAGAGATTTTCCAACTTGAGCTTCGCAAGGAACCACTGCTTAAGCAAGAAATTCACTTGCGACTCTGTAGGTATTACGAACACATGAATCAAGCAAATCTAGCTCTTGAGCATGCCTTCCTTGCGGGTGATTCCGAGAAGATCAAAGAGTTATTCCCGAATGCGGCTCGAATACTTCTTGCGCGCGGCCAAGGCAATGATTTAGTCCGCTGGGCAGTCTTTGCCGGCGACAATTCTCAGATGGGACTCTTACTAAGGGCCACAGTTGAGATTTCCGGCCACTTGGCATCTCTTGAGTATCGAACGGTTCTGGCCATGCATGATCAAATGATTCTTGATGCAAAGGGCTCAGTGATTGAAGGGTTTATTAATCAGATATCAGCCGGAACTAAAGCTTATATTGAGATTGCGCAGGGTAGGTTTGATGATTTCCAGAAATCCTTCCAAATCGCAATGAAGCCTGTAAGCGATCCGCTTATGCTCGGCATCGAAGAGCAAATCGGAATGCTACGCCTCGCAGCAATTTCTGCTTTTATACATGACGATACAGAGGCTGTCGAAGAGTTGTACAAGCAGAGTCTTAACAAGGCTACCGAAGCACAGATTGCAACAGGCCACGTTCTGCTGGCCCAAATAAAGGCAATGGCTCTTTTCCAAATAGGTGAATATCGAAAAGCCTTTGAGGCTGCCACGATTGCAACATCTAACGCCCAAAGGCAGGGTTTTGTAGGAGTCATGGGCCCACTTCCGTCAATGTATATTCAAGCAAGATGCCTTTTAGAATTTTCACGTACACAAGAAGCATTTGAAATCTTTGCTCAGATCAAGAACTTAGCAGAACAGTGGAAACAATGGATCTGGTATTTCTTGGCAGATGGTTACTTTGGTCGTGAACTAGTGATTAAAGGGCGTTCCAGTGAGGCTCTTGAAATCATAAGTGCTGAACGAAAAATGCTTGAGCATATCGATGGTGGAGAGAATCTTTCTACATTAATCGATCTGAGCGAAATTTTTATCCGTGAGTGGGTAAAAGACGATGAGAGATTAGCTATTCTTCTTAAGCGCGTGCCAGACCAGACATTCACGCGTCAGATCAAGTTAGCTCTCAACTTTAGATTAGGAAAGAAGAGCTTCTCGCAAGAGATTAAGGATTTACCAAGTCGTACTCCAAAAGAGAAGTTGTGGCGCTACCTTGCCGATGCAAGTGAAGTTCTCGATCAAGAGAAACTCGCAATCAAATCGATGAAGCAAGCTCTAGAAATCGGTGCTGCAATTGGCGCAAAAGAAACGTTCCTTCGCCAAGATGAGGAGATGGGAAACCTCATCATTAAAATTGCAGGCGAGAACCCAACGCTCTACCTTGAAGATTTGGCAAACGCTGTAACTACAAGAATTCGTGAGGACAGAGAGCATCAAGAGCAATCTAATTCCGCACTGACGAAGCGCGAGCTTGAGGTTCTGCGACACCTTGCAACAGAGAGACCAATTAGCGCGATTGCCGCCGCCCTACACATCTCTCAGAACACTATGAAGACCCATCTAAAGAATCTCTATCGCAAAATGGAAGTCGATGGCCGGGGAACAGCGGTAGCGAAAGCGAAATCTAAGTTCATTTTATAGGCGTGCGATACTTCTCTTATGGCTGACGAATTTGATGAAATCATCGCTGATATCGATGATGAACTCGATCTCACTTTATATGCCGATGCGACAGAGTTGGCTGAAGAAGTAACGGTTCAGATTCTTGCTGCCATTGAAAAAGGCTTAAAACTCAAGAGCACCTTTCATCTTGTTCTCACAGGGGGAACTCTTGGTGTTCAGATTTCAGAGGCGTTAGTCAATGAATTCAATGCAGATACAGATGCTTTTAGAGGACTACATATTTGGTGGAGCGACGAGCGTTTTGTTGAAGCAGATAGCGTTGAGCGCAATGCGTTTCCTTTTCACAAAACTGTCAAGAATAAGAATGTGGTTGTTCATGAAGTTTTAGCATCAGATGTTGCAAAAAATATCGAAGAAGCTGTGAGCGATTATGCACTTGCATTAGAAAATGTTGACATTGATTTGAATATTTTGGGACTTGGTCCCGATGGACATGTTGCATCTCTATTTCCATCTATGGCCGATGTGGATGACCCACGGTCTATTTATGCAATTACTGATTCGCCTAAACCACCGTCTTCTCGTGTTACATTTTCAATGAAACAGATCAACAGTGCATATGAAGTATGGATGGTTGCAGCAGGTGAAAGTAAAGCTGATGCTGTAACAAAAATTATCGAAGGGGACATTTCAATACCAGCGAGTTACGTTCGTGGAAATTCTCACACTCGCCTGATAGTTGATACAGAAGCCTTTTTTACTGAATAAATAAGGAAAATTCGGAAGTTACTGCGAAATTCCTATAGACTGAACTCCTCAACGTTGAGCGTTTTCAAGCGAATAGGCATCACAGATGACAACAACTAATTTTGGAATGGTCGGCCTTGGCCGTATGGGCGCAAATATTGTGCGTCGCCTGGCTCGTCACAACATCACATCGGCAGTCTTTGATGTGAGCCAAGATGCTGTTACATCACTCGCTTCAGAAGGCGCAATCGGCGCATCAGATATGGCAGATCTTGCTGCAAAACTTACAGCGCCCCGCACAGTCTGGATTATGGTTCCGGCTTCGGTCACAGATTCCACTATTGCTGCGATGGCAGAGCATCTTTCAGCTGGAGACACGATTATTGATGGTGGAAATAGTTATTATAAAAATGATTTGAAAAACGCAGAGCTGCTGAAAGCAAAAGGAATTAACTTTGTTGATGTCGGAACTTCTGGTGGCGTCTACGGTTTAGAACGCGGATATTCATTGATGATTGGTGGAGATAAGGCCGTTGTTGCTTCGCTAGACCCAATTTTCAAAGCGCTGTGCCCAGGAATTGAATCAGCAGAGCGCACACCTGGTCGCACAGGTGAACCTGCCCAAGCTGAATACGGATACTTGCATTGCGGCCCAGTTGGTTCTGGTCACTTTGTAAAGATGGTTCATAATGGAATTGAATACGGAATGATGGCAGCTTTCGCAGAAGGTCTTGCAATTTTCGAAGCAGCCGATGAAATGACTCCTGCATATGATTTAGATATTCCTGCAATTACTGAAGTTTGGCGCCGAGGAAGCGTTGTTGCATCATGGCTTCTTGATCTCACTGCCCAAGCACTCGTTGAATCATCGGAGCTCAAGGAGTACTCAACAGAGGTAAGTGACAGCGGAGAAGGTCGTTGGACTGTTCAAGCGGCAATCGAAGCGGGCATTCCTGCGCATGTATTGAGTGCATCTTTATATGCGCGTTTTGCTTCACGTAACAATGATGAATTTGCTAACCGAGTTCTTAGCGCGATGCGTTACAAATTTGGTGGGCACAATGAGAAGCCAGGGAACAAGGCTTAAGGATGAAAGCTGATGCATTAGTTCTATTTGGCGCGACCGGAGACTTGGCGAAGAAGAAACTTTTTCCAGCACTTTATGACCTTGAAGATTTAGGCGAACTAGATGTCCAGATCTTTGGTGTGGCGTCATCGAAGTGGACCCAAGAAGTATTTAAAGAGAATGTAGAAAGCGCAGTTCGTGCCCGCAAACCCGATGTAGATGAAGCAGCTCTTGGCAAGTTACTTGGCGAAATGCAGCTCATTGTTGGCGATTATGAAGATCCACAAACTTTTGTGGCACTAGCCGAGGCAATAAAAGACTTTAAATTGCCAGTTATTTATTTAGCTATCGCACCTGAATACTTCGCGCAAATTACTGAATCACTTGCGATGGTTGGTATTACCCGCCGCGCACGTGTAGTTGTTGAAAAACCATTTGGCCGCGATTTGGAAAGTGCTAAGTCACTCGATGCTGAACTTAAGAAATTGCTTCCCGAAGAGCAGATTTACCGTATCGATCACTACCTAGGTAAAGAAGCAGTTGAAGATCTCTTGGTATTCCGCTTTGCCAATACTCTCTTTGAGCCGGTTTGGAATCGAAATTACGTTTCTAACATTCAAATTACGATGGCTGAAAACTTTGGTATCGATGGTCGTGGAAAGTTCTACGACGGAGTCGGCGCTACTCGAGATGTTCTGCAGAATCACATCTTGCAGGTACTCACCATGCTTACGATGGAACCACCAATTGATATGGGTTCAGAAGCAATGCAGAACGAAAAGATTAAAGTTCTATCGGCAATCCGCGATATCAATAAGAACGATGTTGTTCGCGGGCAGTTTGATGGTTATTTAGATGAAAGTGGTGTTACCGAGAATTCCGATACTGAAACTTTCGTCGCAATGAAGCTGTTTATCGATAACTGGCGTTGGGCTGGAGTTCCTATCTACCTTCGTACAGGTAAGAAGATGCCAGAGACTGTTCTTGAAGTTATAGTTGAATTTAAGCAACCACCACGTGCGCTCTTTGGAAAGGCTGACTCCAACCAAGTCAGATTCCGACTCGGTGCGAAAGATGGCGTAGATCTTTCACTTCAGGCGAAGAAGCCAGGCACAAAACTCGTCACTGAAACCGTTGATCTCTCAGTGGAATTCGTTGCAGAGTTTGGCGATCGCCAAGGTCCATACGAGCGTTTGTTACGTGCAGCAATGTTGGGCGATCACTTCCGCTTTACTCGTATCGATGCTGTTTTACATTCATGGCAGATTCTTGAAGATTTATTGAAGAATCCAAATCCTGTTATCGCTTACGAAAGCGGTTCTTGGGGACCTGCAGAGGCAGAAGATCTTGTTCCTGGAGGATGGGCGCCAGTTGGCACTGAGGCGGATAAATTAAAAGGTTTGCACCAGTAATTTGAACTAGTCGCGAGACTGACCTGATTTGTGCTTGTAACGCCCCATGAAATCTTTCTTCATATCTTGGAAAGTGCCGTCTATTAACGCTTGTCGCATCTGATCTACTAACCGCACAATGAATCGTTCGTTATGAATGGTGGCAAGTGTTCCGGCAATCATCTCTTTGCCTCTAAATAAATGGCAGAGATATGCGCGTGTGTAATGCGTACATGTGTAGCAATCGCATTCATCGTCAATTGGATTGAAGTCACGGATATACGGCTGATTCGAAACGTTAAATCGGCCTTCCATTGTGTAGACCGCACTTGTCCTAGCAATTCTTGAAGCAAGCACACAGTCGAATGTATCGACCCCGTTTTCAACTCCAACGAAGAGATCTTCGGGTGCGCCGATACCGAGCAAGTGTTTAGGTTTCTCTTGAGGCAGCGTCGAATTTACCCATCCGACAATGGTGCCTAGTGAATCTTTATCCAGTGCTCCGCCAATTCCGAAACCATCAAATTCAATTCCTGAAGGACTCATGGTGCCAAGATCGAGTGCCGCTTTTTTACGTAAGTCCTCATACTGCGCGCCTTGAATGACGCCGAAAAGTGCTTGATATGGCTTGCCTACTCGTGAATCAGTTAAGCGTTTATGTTCATCTAAGCAACGAATTGCCCAGTTGAATGTGCGAGACATCGCGAGTTCTTGATACGGGCGAGTGTTGTGAAGCGTTGTGCATTCATCGAATGCGAACATAATGTCGGCGCCTAATTGATGCTGAATCTGCATGGAACTCTCTGCAGTAAATCGATGCATAGAACCATCTAGGTGACTTTTGAAAGTAACACCTTCGTCATCGACATGCGCCAGCCGTTCTTTATTTTTAGCAATCACTTGATCGGATCTGAAAGTTTGGGCATCCATCGCCAGTACTTTCTTAAAGCCAACGCCTAATGAGAGCACTTGGAATCCACCGCTATCGGTAAAAGTTGGCTTATTCCAATTCATAAATGAACCGAGGCCGCCAGCTTCATCTAAAACATCCGGACCTGGTTGTAAGTACAAGTGATACGCATTGGCCAAAAGTGCTTGCGCACCGAGATCTTCCATCGCTTCAGGCAGAACAGTTTTCACTGTGGCTTTAGTTCCGACCGGAATGAATGCCGGGGTATTGATAACACCGTGCGGGGTAGTAATTGTTCCTACTCGGGCTAACCCGGATTCGGCAGCATGGGAAATCTCGAAGGAGAATCCTTTACCTGAATCAGATTGGGCCATGTGCCAATTGTGGCAGAGATATAGACTGAGCAAATGCCTCAATTTAAACTCAAAGATGGACGCGAATTAGAGATTGCCGATAACGGAATCACATCTGAAAAAGCAATTGTCTTCCATCACGGCACACCAGGACATGTCTCTGCATGGAGCACCTGGTTAGAAGAGGCTGCAGCTCGCGGAATTCGCGCAATTTCTTATAGTCGCGCAGGTTACGGAACTAGTGATCGCCATTTTGGTCGATCAGTTCTGAGCAACAATTCTGATATCGCTTACTTACTTGAAGCAAAAAATATTTTGCAATTCGTTGCTATTGGTTGGTCAGGTGGCGGGCCGCACGCACTTGCAAATACAAGTGATCACCGAAATATTGGCGCAATAACTTTGGCTGGTGTCGGTGCATTTGGTGCCAGCGACTTAGATTTCCTTGAGGGCATGGGACCAGAAAATCACGACGAGTTTGGTGAAGCACTTAAAGGCGAAGCGGCCATCGAAGCATGGATGGAAATAAACGCACCAGCAATGAAGAACGTCACTGGAGAACAAGTGCGTGAAGCATTTGGTGGACTCATTGGGGATGCAGATAAAGCGGTCATCGATGGCGAATACGCAGATCAATTGGCATCGGTAATGCGCAGTTCCATGGCAGTAAGTTTCGATGGCTGGATTGATGACGATTTAGCATTTGTAAAACAGTGGGGATTTGATTTGGCTGCAATCACTAAGCCGGTGTACATCTGGCAAGGCGATGACGATTTCATGGTTCCACATGCACATTCAAAATGGTTGGCAGCCCATATCCCAGGGTCCGTTCTTAAATTTGTCCCAGGACATGGCCATATCTCTTTAGTCGAAAAGTATCGCTCCGAGATTTTGGATCAGGCGCAGGCACTCTTGCTTAAGTAGTCAGCGATTAAAAATTTGGCTTACTACCAAATACGAACGCGCTCCTGTTCGGCCAGCCATAGCTGATCTTTATCTGTTACCCCGAATGCGTCGTAGAACTCCTGGACATTGCGCACGATTTGATTGCAACGGAATTCATCAGGGGAGTGCGGATCAATTGCGATGCGGCGGCGAACTTCTTCAGGGCGGTTCTTATTACGCCACGAATGCGCGTATGACAAGAAGAATCTCTGATCACCTGTAAGACCATCAATCACGGGGCTCTCTGCGCCCTTCAGAGCTAATTTGTAGGCCTTATATGCAATCGCAAGGCCACCAAGATCTCCGATGTTTTCACCGAGTGTGAAGGCGCCATTGACGTGAATATCTGGCGTACTTTCGGGATAGAGGCCATCGAACTGATTAACCAATACCTTTGTAAGTGCTTCGAACTTTGCGCGATCTTCATCGGTCCACCAATCGACCATATTTCCATCGCCATCGTATTTTGATCCCTGATCATCAAAGCCATGGCCGATTTCGTGGCCAATAACTGCCCCAATACCCCCGTAATTGGCTGCGATATCAGCCTCTAGGTCAAAGAAAGGTGGCTGCAAAATAGCGGCTGGAAAGACGATCTCATTGGCCAGCGGGTTGTAATACGCGTTAACTGTCTGCGGAGTCATATGCCATTCATCGCGATCGACAGGGGCGCCGATTTTTGCAATCGCATAGGCATGGTCGAATTCTGCAATGCGCCAGAGATTTCCAATCAAATCATCTGCTGAAATTTGTAGCGTTGAATAATCGCGCCACTTATCTGGGTAGCCAATTTTCGGCGTGAACTTTGTTAGTTTCTCCAAAGCCTTCGCTTTCGTGGCTTCAGACATCCATGGCAAATCAATAATGCTCAGGCGATATGCCTCAAGAAGATAGTCGACCAAAACTTTCATCTCGGTCTTAGCTTTTTCAGGGAAGTACCTTTCGACATACACCTTTCCAATGGCCTCACCGAGTGCGCCTTGAGTGACGGAAACTCCGCGCTTCCAGCGGTCGCGAATTTGAGGAGTACCCGAAAGAGTCTTGGCGTAGAACTCGAAGTTTTGTTGCACGATATCGTCTGTCAAATATGCGGCGCTCGCCGATACGAGATTGAGTTTGAGCCAGGCAATCCAAGAATCTCGATTGGCATCAAAGTTTGCCAACATTGTGGATACGGATTCGAAGTATGACGGTTCGCAGACCACCACATATTCCAGCGCCTTCGCCGGCACCTTTGCATGCTCGGCCCAGAGGTCGAATAAGAAGTGTGGGGCAAGGGCTTCAAGCTCTGCGCGGCTGTGCTTGTTATATGTCAGAGTTGCATCGCGATCTTTTACTTGATCCCAATGGTGGGTCGCAATTTCAGTTTCAAGAGTCAGAATTCTTTTGGCTACATCTGCGCCATTTGCGATACCTACCAGTGCGCACATCTTTTCGACATGTTCTAAGAAGGCAGTTCGAATTTCTGCAAATTGTTCTTCGCGGTAGTAGGACTCATCCGGAAGTGAGAGCCCGCCCTGGCCCATGTAAACGATATTGGTATTTGAATCCATGGCATCGGGATAAATTGCTGCTCCGAAAATTCCACCGATTCCGCGCATCTCTAAACGGGCCATCACCGAAATGAAATCGTGCACATTCTTTATCTGATCAATCGAAGCTAGGTCATCAACAATCGGGGATATTCCGCGGGCCTTGATTGCATCCGTATCCATAAACGATTTATAGAGATCGCCAATTTTCTGAGCCTCCCCAGCGCCTTGCGAATTTTCAATAATGTCTCGAACTCGCGCCTCGGCTTCGTCATGGAGCTTGCGGAAAATCCCGTCACTTGAACGGTCGGCAGGCATTTCGTATTCAGTAATCCATTTGCCGTTGTAGTGGCGAAAGAGATCGTCCTGCGGACGTACCTTTGAATCAAGGGATGCGATATCAATTCCAGATTTAGCCAGGCTCATGAGGTCCATTTCTTGCGCGTGTAAAGTAGTTGAAAGTTCAACGTTTTCTGTTTCTACCGTACTATTGGGGTTATGACAGGGCAAAACGCTACAACACCTCGCTGGTTAAACCCTGCCGAAATGAAGGCTTGGCGCCGATACATCATCGCTAGTCGCCGCCTTTTGGAAGCCCTGGATTACGACTTAGAAGATCACGAACTTTCGATGGCGGATTACGAGGTCTTGGCCCAACTCAGCGACGCCCCTGACCGCAAGATGCGTATGAGTGAACTTGCCGATGTAGCGATGCTTTCCAGGTCTCGCCTTTCGCATCGAATTAAAGTGATGGAGAAGGCTGGCTGGGTAAAGCGCGAAGCATGTCCGATTGATAAGCGAGGCTACTTTGCAGTGATGACAGCTAAGGGGTGGAAGGCGATTGTCGCTGCGGCACCAGACCATGTTGAAAGTGTGCGCATGAGATTTCTTGATCACCTGAATAAGGAAGACCAGAAAGTTCTCTCTGAAATATTTGAACGAGTTACTGATTCCTTAAAAGAGAATCCACCTGTCGAATAGTTTTAAATAAAAAACCCCGCCAGTTGCCTGGCGGGGTTTTTTATAAGTAATGAATTACTTAGCTGCTGCCTTCTTACGACGGCGGCGCTTTGGAGCAGCTGCTGTTGCTGCTGCTGCCTTCTTCTTACGACGCTTTGGAGCAGCCTTCTTAGCTGCTGCCTTCTTACGACGCTTTGGAGCAGCCTTCTTAGCAGCTGCCTTCTTGCGACGCTT
>CAEZSD010000008.1_pt1 | contig 15641 bp, 17 predicted proteins | sample 7263871 | NCBI WGS metagenome assembly CAEZSD01 (sample SAMEA6813771, study PRJEB35770) | uncultured Candidatus Planktophila sp. | biome: Freshwater; feature: Freshwater reservoir; material: water | place: Czech Republic | collected 2017-04-14 | depth 0.5m m | reverse complement strand
TTCACCTGGGTAACCAAGTGCGATCATCGCAGCTGATGCTGGAACTAGACGCATGATAAGTGACTTTGAAACTTCCTTAGCAAGTGCCAATACAGCGATAACTTCTACAAGTAGAAGTGGAACAGTAAGTAGCCAGTCAACGTAGCGGTATGCCTCGTTGAATGCACCTTGTTCACCTGAAACATTTACAGCCATGCCTTCTGAAGCTTCACCGAATGAGTTGAAGATACGGAAGTAGTGGTAGCCAGCAATGAATGTAACCATTGATGACATCACTAGAGCATTGCGGTACTTAGGAAGAACGCGTGACTGTGATACGAGGGTGTACACAGTGCAAGCGAGCATTGAAATCAAACCGAATGAAAATACGTTATAAACGAGGTTCCATTGGTTGCTGTCGAGTGTTACTGACATGTATTAAGCCTCCGTGAGTGCTTATCGTTGCGGGCCGGTTGACCCACACGTTCAATGGCCCTTGGGGTCCTCGAGGAACTCCAGCGGCCGTCGACAGGAATAGTGTGCGCCTGAATTCCCCAATTTGCACCACCAAATTGCAAGTGTTTTGCATCTTTTTAGGGGATATTGAGCGTGACTTTGAAGAAAAATCGGTAACTTCACCCTGAACGCTACCCTTGGCAGATGATCGCCCAGCTTCGAACTCTGCAAGCTCATAAGGGGTTCACTAGCTTGGCAATCTCTAGGTTTATCTCCAATGTTGGCAATGGCGTCTCCCCGATTGCCTTGGCATACGGCGTTTTGAGTCTCGATGGCGCCGACGGTAAAGATCTTTCGATTGTGATGGCTGCCCGCTTTGGTCCGCTTCTTGCATTCATGCTCTTTGGCGGAGTTATCGCAGATCGTTTTCAACGTAACCGACTTGTTGGCGGAAGTGACATGCTCGGAAGTTTCTTAGCGGCAGTTAGTGCAATCTCATTAATCGCAGGTTTTTCATCTGTATGGCTTCTTGCTTTGATGGGCGCTTTATTTGGAATTCTTAATGCAATTTGGTGGCCCGCAATGTCTGGAGTATTGCCAGAAATTTTGCCGAAAGAGAAGTTGCAGGAAGGTAATGCGGTCATCGGGTTACTGACGAATATTGGTTACATAGTTGGAACACTTGCGGGCGGCATTTTGGTCTCCACTGTAGGCGCCGGATGGGGTTTGCTAACGGATGCAATTTCATTTTTTATTGCAGGCGCGATTGTGTGGAATTTACCGATTATTGGAAAAGTTAAAGAAAAGAGTCCAGGAATTTTGCACGACTTAATTGTGGGCTGGAAAGAATTTATCTCTCGTTCTTGGGTGATTGCAATGGTCTTTGCATTCGCGCTTATCAATATGGCATTTGAATCAATGCTCTCAGTTCTTGGCCCTCTGAACTTTAACGATCCAGAGACAGGACCTCGTCATTGGTCTTATAACTTAGCCGGATTATCAATTGGAATGTTGATTGGTGGAATCTGGGTTCTCAAAGTTAAAATCAAAAAACCACTTTTTCTCGCCATGGTGCTCATTGCAATCTCCGCGGTCTGGGATTTCTCGCTCGCTTTTGACCTTCCTTTAGCGATGACAGTCTTTGCCTCAGTGTTATCAGGAATTAGCCTTGAAGTATTTATGGTCACCTGGAATACATCGCTGCAAAGCCATGTGCCTGAAGAGTCGTATTCACGAGTGAGCTCTTATGACACTCTTGGTTCGTATGGAATTGCGCCATTAGGAATTGTGGTTGCAGGCCCGTTAGCGATGCATTTTGGAGTAAATAACATCCTTTTCATCACAGGAGCAATTACTTTTACAGCTGCCGTACTTTCACTCTTTGTGAAATCCGTTCGCGAGCTAGAAAACCCCTAGGCTTACGACTATGACTACTGACCCCGTCATTACTCCTCCGAAATTACGAGGTTGGTTTCATCTCGCTGCAACCCCTGTTGTCATCATCGCTTCACTGGTTCTGTTTATCCTCAGTCGCGAATCTTTCAAGTTTGCCGTTGCTCTATATTCGTTGACAGCGATTATGTTATTTAGCGTATCGGCTGTTTATCACCGCGTTCCTTGGGTGCCTAGCAAAAAGAAAATTTGGCGCCGTTGGGATCATGCCAATATCAATTTACTTATTGCAGGTTCCTACACGCCATTTGCTGTTGCACTACTTAATGATCACGACAGAAATATTCTGCTTGCAGTCATTTGGATCGGGGCACTTTCAGGGGTCGCAATCAGAGTCTTCTGGGTCGGTGCGCCCCGTTGGTTATATGTCGCCAATTATTTAGCTCTTGGATGGGTAGCAGTTATTTACACACCTCAGCTTTATCGCGAGGGCGGTTTGTGGGTGTTAATTCCAATTCTTGTTGGGGGTCTTTTATATTCCATCGGCGCAATTTTCTACGCGCTTAAATTGCCTGGCCGCAACGCAAAGTACTTTGGCTTCCACGAGCTCTTCCATATTTTTGTGCTCGCCGCATGGATTTCTCAATACTTAGCGGTCTCCTTCGCCATTTACCGAAAGTAGAGAAATGCTCTAATCTTGGCCTCTGCCGGGATGTAAAGCCCCCGACACAGATCCCTTCGATACCGTGAATGAGAGTAGTTACGATGGCCGAGAAGAATTTTCGCAACTGGGTTGGTTTCCGCGATGAAACAGAACGCGAACCAGTAGGAAACCCTGTCGATCGTATTCGCGATCTCGAATCACAACTTGCTGATCTACGTTCTCGCCGCGATATCACTGGTCTCTCACGCGAAGAGTTTGAAATTCTCGCTACTGAAACAGCGATGGCGATGGTTAAGTCCGCGCAAGCACGCGAAGCTAAAGCAAACGCAGCTGCAGAACGCTTAATTACAGAGTCATCACGCAATGCGAAAGACACTCTTGAAAGTGCAGAAAATAAGGCGCGCAGCATTCTGGCAGGCGCCGAAAGTCGTGGCCGCAAGTACATCTCGGCCGCTGAGGTCGAAGCCTCAGAACTCATTAGAGATGCTAGCCGCGAGGCAGCAGCTGTAGCTGATGCAAAGGTGCGCGAAGCAGAATCAATTGTCGATGGAAAGCGTCGTGAAGCAGCAGCTCTTGCAACTGCAGCACGTCGTGAAGCAGAGCGAGTAATTTCTGAAGCGTCAACAAATGTAAATGACTACCGCGCATGGTTAGCTGACATGATCTCTGAGTCAGAGCGTTTATACCGTACACAAACACAAGCTCTTAGCGCAGCAGAAGCAGCGATTGCTCAATCTCGCGAAAAACTCGATTCAGCTTTTGCACGACTTAGCCGCATGCAAGATGTTGTTAACAATGCGATCAACGAAGATGGAACTGTAAAGAAGTCTGCTCCCATTAAAGTTGAAAGCAAGCGCACTAGCCGTGCATTAGAAGCGCCTAAGAAGACAGCTAAGAAAACTTCTCCAAAGCGTAAGTAATTTTCATGGCTGCCAAACGCGGTATCCAATACATCCCTGCAATTGATGGGCTGCGCGCACTTGCTGTAATCGCGGTGATGTTTTATCACTTAGGTTTTTCTTGGATACCTGGTGGATTTCTTGGTGTAGATTTATTTTTTGTAATCTCTGGTTACGTCATCACACGACTTCTGCTTGATTCGATTGCTCAAAGTGGTGGTTTAGATCTGCGCGGGTTTTATATCGCCCGCGCTCGGCGCCTTCTTCCAGCACTTCTTTTTACGGTCATTACAACAACTATTGCAGTTGGAATTTGGGCTCCAGATACCATCAAGCGATTTGTTACAGACCTACCGTTTTCTCTCACAGGAACTATGAATTGGTGGCTAGTTGCACGCCATCAGGATTACTTCGAAAGTATCGGTCGCCCCCCTCTTCTGCAGCACACATGGTCACTGGCCGTAGAAGCTCAGTTCTATTTAATCTGGCCGCTTATTCTTTACTTTATTTTGAAACGTCTAGGAAAGAATCGAATTCCTTTCGCAGCGTTAACAATTGCAGCAGCTTCAGGTATCACGCTACTTCTTGTCTCATTCTCACTTGATGCGAGCAACTCTTCAAAAGTGAGCCACGTGTACTTTGGTACAGATACTCATAGCATCGGCCTTTTCTTAGGTGCAGCACTCGCTGTCAGTTGGATTCCTCAGAATTTCACTACATCAGTTGCAAAAAATGCACAGAATTTCATTGATGGAGTTGGAGTCTTTGGCTTCATTGGAATCCTTGCAACTTTCCTATTTATTGATGAAACCAAACCGACTCTATACAAGATTGCATTCCCGCTAGCTGGAATTTTTGGTGCTGCAATCATTATGTCCGTTGTTCACCCAGCTTCACGTTTTGCGCCAATTTTGCAACACCCAATCTTGATCTGGATTGGCGAACGTTCATATGCAATGTACCTATGGCATTGGATTATCTTTCAGGTAACTCGCCCTACCGTTGATCTCGCTGGCCAAATGTGGGCGCTGTATTCACTTCGAATTCTCATTGTCTTTGCTCTGGCAGATATTTCACTGCGCTATATAGAACTGCCAATCAGACGAGGAGCTATAAAACTCTGGCTCAAAGGACTTAAGTACAGAACGAAGAAGGAGCGCACTCAACAAACTCGGATCTTTGCCGTCATGTTCGCCGTTGTTCTTCTCTGTTCAGCAGTCGTCAGTGTTCGCGCTATTTCACTTGGCAACCAGCAAAGAATGCAGTTAGAGAAAGCTTTATCAACACCTGAAATCAGTGTTGCAAAAGCAGATAACGGTCTTTGGATTACAGGTGACTCGGTAATTTTGGGAATTCGCTCAGTGCTTGCAGAACAGCAACCGATCTCACTCATCAATGCTCGTATTGGCCGACAAGCGCCTGAGCTACGTGAAGTGATTGCACACGATAAAGGTCAAGTAACCCAGTCGCCGGTGATTTTTAATCTAGGTAATAACGGTCTTTTGGTCAGAAGCGATGTTGAAGCGATATTTGAAATGGTGAAAAATCAACCGAAGATTATTGTAGTAAACACTGCAGTTCCTAGACCGTGGCGCGATGCTAATAATGCACTCATTTCAGAAGTTGCTGCACGTTATCCGAAAATTAGAATCGTTGACTGGAATTCAATTTCAGAGGGCCATCCTGAATACTTTGCACCAGACGGTGTTCACTTAGTTCCTACGGGCGTCGCAGTGTATGTAAAGGAAATCCTTAAATACTTGTAAGCAAGAAGCAGAAGTAGTGAGAAAAGAAAAACCCCGACCAATTTCTTGGCCGGGGTTTTTTCTTACTGAAATTATTCGAACTGACCAGCAAATCCGAATGGTGTAGCTACACCAACTGAGCCATCTGCATACACTGCAGAAACTCTAAATGATGTTGATCCATCTGTTGATGTCTTTGCAAATTCTGCAGAGAGAGTTGTTGCAGAAACTTCAGATACAACTTTCCAGTCTCCTGGGTTTGCACGTGTCTCTACTTTGTAACCCTTCACATCTCCAGCTGGTGCCTTCCACGTAATAACCATTACTGACTTTGCGCTGTCTTTCCAATTTCCGATAAATCGTGATGGAGCTTCACCTGTTGTCGCAGCTGGAGCTTCTTCAGCAGTTGCTTCTGGTGCTGCTGATTCTGTAGCCGCTGGTTCAGCGCTCTCTGTTACAGCTGGAACCGGAGCAGGTGCATCATCGCCATCTTTATTTGAGTTTGAGATAACGATTGCGCCGAGTGCAAGAATTCCAAGAAGAACTACGAAAAGTACCTTCGAATTAGATCCTTGGCTCTTTGCTGCTGGCTTTGCAGCGCTAGCAGAAGATTTAGATGATGCGGCAGGGCGAGATGAAGTCGGAGTAGTTGAGACATTCACTCGTGAAGAACCTACTGAAGGCACTGGAGGAATAACTACCTGTGAACCTGTTGACTTCTTAATTGCAGACTTCTTAACGGCACGCTTTGCTGTCTTCTTAGCAGTCTTCTTTGCAGGAGACTTCTTTACTGCCTTCTTAACAACTTTCTTGGCAGCCTTCTTTGGTGCAGCTTTCTTCGCTGCTGTCTTCTTAACAGCTGACTTCTTCTTTACTGCTTTCTTTGGTGCAGCTTTCTTAGCTGCTGCCTTCTTTTTTACTGCCACTTTTTTATCTCCTTGAGTTGATGAACATCTGGACTAATCTCGCCGGAATATAGGTACAAGTTTAACCTAGGCTCCGCAGCAAAGTGATCACATGAGGTGCTATTGCCCGCAGTGATTTCCCGCGATGGCTGATTGCATCCTTCTCTTCTGCGCTCATTTGTGCGCTAGAAACCAAATAGCCGTCAGGTTGAAAAATTGGGTCATAGCCAAACCCGTGCTCACCCACGGGTGAAAACAAAATCGAGCCATGAAATTCCGCTTCCTCGCAATGGCTTCGTCCATCGGGAAGATAGAGAGCTGCTACGCATGTGAAGTGTGCAGTGCGTTTATCTTCTGGAACATCGCGCAATTGCTCGAGTACTTTCTTTGTGTTTTCTACATCATTGCCATGTTCGCCTGCCCAACGAGCAGAAAAAATCCCAGGATCTCCCCCAAGAAAATCAACGCACAGTCCGCTGTCATCAGCGATTGCTGGAATTCCAGTCGCTAAACACATCTCTCGCGCTTTTTTTAACGCATTTTCTTCGAAAGTTTTCCCGTCTTCAACAACATCATGTAGATCAGGAAAATTCTCAAGCCCCACTAAATCAATTTCGCCAGGGGCGACTGCATCAAGAATGCGCCGAAACTCTTCAATTTTTCCTTTATTCCGAGTTGCTAATAGAAGCGTGTGTGGCATTTATTGAGCGAGTGCTTTTTTCTGTAGGTCAGTGAGGGTTTTGCACCCAGCCACAGCCAAATCGAGCAATGAATCTAAGAGCGCGCGATCAAATGGTGCACCTTCTGCAGTTCCCTGTACTTCAATAAAGCGTCCGTCGCCTGAACACACAACATTCATATCAGTTTCTGCGCGAACATCTTCTTCGTAACAGAGATCGAGCATTGGTATGCCATCGATAATTCCAACGCTTACTGCTGCAACTGAATCTGCAAGAGGTTTAGCCGATGCTTTTACATGTCCTTCTTTTTGCGCCCATGAAATTGCATCTGCGAGTGCAACGTAAGCACCTGTGATTGCAGCTGTGCGTGTTCCGCCATCTGCCTGAAGCACGTCGCAGTCAATAACGATTGTGTTCTCGCCAAGTTCTTTCATATCAACAATTCCGCGAAGTGATCGTCCGACAAGACGAGAAATCTCTTGTGTGCGTCCGCCAAGTTTTCCCTTAACGCTTTCACGATCTGATCGAGTGTGTGTTGCTCGTGGAAGCATTGAATACTCGGAAGTCACCCAACCGGTACCAGAATCTTTTAACCATCGAGGAACACCTGGTGTAAATGAAGCAACACAGAGCACGCGAGTTTTTCCAAACTCAACTAAGACAGATCCTTCTGCATGGTCTAACCAACCGCGAGTAATTTTAATGTCACGAAGTTGATCTACTGAACGTCCATCATTGCGAGCCATGTGCTTCCTCTATCTATAACTAGTGAGTGAATTAATCTAGTGGTGAATTAAAGATCTTGGTGCTGAACAGTTCCAACCTCTGGCCCCAAGAATCGGCGGGCCAAAGATTCGAATGCTTTTGCATCCCCGGTTGCGAGGAATTTATGTGAAGCTGCATCGCTATTTGCTGCACGCAAAAGGTTGTTTTCAACCAATACGCGATACAAATCTTTTGCTGTCTCTTCTGCGCTAGAAACCAATGAAACGCCGTTACCCATTACATACGAGATCACACCTGTGAGAAGCGGGTAATGCGTACATCCCAAAACGAGAGTATCGATATCAGCATCAATCATTGGCTGTAAATATTCGCGAGCTACTCGAGTGATTGCTTCACCGGAAGTTTCACCGCGCTCTACATATTCGACAAATAATGGGCATGCAATTGATTCAATATGTAACTGTGGCGCTGCAGCGAATGCATCGAGATAAGCCTTCGAATCAATTGTGCCTTGGGTTCCAATAACACCAACTCTGCCTGATCGAGTTGCGGCAACTGCGCGACGAACTGCTGGCTGAATCACTTCAATGACAGGAACTGAATATCTCTCTCGCGCATCGCGCAACATCGCAGCACTTGCAGTGTTACATGCGATAACGAGCGCTTTGACTCCTTGGTCTACAAGAAAATCAAGAGTCTCAAGTGAGTAATCTCTGACTTCAGCCAAACTTCTGGGTCCATACGGACCACGTGCTGTGTCACCAATGTAAAGAGTTGATTCATTCGGAAGTTGATCAAGAATTGCTCGAGCAACTGTGAGTCCGCCAACGCCAGAATCGAAGATACCGATTGGCGCGTTACTCATGGATGAAGTCTAACCGCCAAGCGCTTTAAGCCCAAAGAGTGCCGTCTAATCCCTCTGTAGCTTCATCAATATTCGAGCCGTAGACCCCGGTAGATAAGTATTTCCAGCCAGCATCGCAGACAATAAATGCAATATCTGCATTTCTATTATCCGCAATCGCTTCATTCGCCATTGCAATCGCTGCATGCAAAATCGCACCCGTTGAGATACCTGCAAAAATTCCTTCGACTTCTAATAATTCGCGTACTCGCTTCACAGAATCTTCTGCTCCTACTGAGAAGCGGCGAGTTAAAACAGATGCGTCATAAAGTTCTGGAACAAATCCCTCGTCGATATTTCTTAATCCATACACTAATTCGCCGTAACGCGGTTCGGCCGCAATAATTTGTACATCTGGCTTCTGCTCGCGTAAATAACGACCCGCGCCCATAAGAGTTCCGGTTGTGCCTAATCCCGCAACAAAGTGAGTGATTGTTGGAAGGTCCTTAAATATTTCCGGACCAGTGCCTTTGTAATGAGCTTCAGTATTTGCTGGATTACCGTATTGATAGAGAAATACATATGTTGGATTTTTCGCAGCGATTTCTTTTGCAACGCGCACTGCTTCATTTGATCCACCTGCTGCGGGAGATGAAATTATCTCAGCCCCCCACATTTCAAGAAGTTGTCTACGTTCAGGGCTTGTATTTTCTGGCATGACACAAATCAATTTGTAACCACGAACTTTTGCAGCCATCGCTAATGAGATTCCTGTGTTGCCACTTGTTGGTTCAAGAATTGTTGAACCTGGCTTGAGTAATCCATCGCGTTCTGCAGCTTCAATCATTGAAAGAGCTGTTCGATCTTTAATCGATCCGGTTGGATTGCGATCTTCCATTTTCGCCCAAAGACGAACATTGGGTGCAGGTGAAAGTCTTGGTAAACCTATGAGTGGTGTATTCCCAACAGATGATTCAAGGGAGTCGTATCGCGCCAAAATTAACCACCGGCAACGGCGGGCAAGATAGTTATTGAATCTCCATCTTTAATGGGAGCTTGAAGTCCGCCTAAGAATCGAACGTCTTCATCATTGACATAAATATTGATGAAACGACGTAGCGCACCGTTCTCAAGAAGTCGCTCGCCTAGTCCTGCATACTGCGAATCCAAATCAGTGATGACATCGGCCAGAGTTGCACCTGCTGCCTCTACGTTTTTCTGATCTTTCGTATAAGGGCGCAAAATAGTTGGGATACGAACTTCGATTGACATATGCGCATTATGTCGAAAAAACGTGGCGAACTCTAATTGAGAATAACGACGGGTTCCTCTGTGACTGCTCCATCGATGATGCGATAAGAACGGAACTCAGTTGCAGGTGCAATCTCTTTGCGGGTAGAGACCAAAACATAATGTGCGCCGGGTTCGCCAGCGTAAGAAATATCTGTGCGTGAGGGATACGCCTCGGTCTCGGTATGCGAGTGATAAATGACGACAATTTCTTCGTCGCTGTCATCTATTTCTCTGTAGAGAGAGAGTAAGTCTTTGGGATCAAACTCATAAAAAGTTGGAGAGTGTGCTGAGTTCACCATTGGTTTATGGCGAAGAGCTTTATCTGAACCGATTGGTCCAAGGATTACTCCACAGCATTCATCTGGATATTCCGCTCTAGATTGCTCAAGGATTGCGTCTACAAAAGCGCGCGAGATTTCTAAAGTCATATGACTATCTTAACGTTATTTCTTTTAAGAATTTCCAAGTTGAGATTCTTCATCTTCATCTGCATCATCAATGAGAGCAGAGAGCAGTGTTTCTTGAAGCCAACCCAGCCAGGTGTAAACCGCATACACGCCACGAAGTGGATCATCTGGTGAAAGTATCTCTAGATGCTCGTTGGAATTTTCGCCAACCTTGAGTCGCACACCTAGTGCTAAACGGATGTCGTTGATTGCACCCAACCAAGCATTGGCATTGTCGTGATCTAAATCGACGATTCCATCATCTGAAGATTTCAGATGTATGCGCATTGATATCGCATGTGCTTGTTTTTTTCCTCGCAAAGTAGATTCTGTATATCTACGGAATTCAGATGCATCCACTGAATCTGCATATGCATTTGGAAGTAACCGATGTAAAACTTCATCTTCGGGCGGAGAATCGTGCGAAGTTATTCCCACCATCGCCGCTAGTGGATCTTCATGACCATGATCGGTTCGCTCTGCCAAAAGTTCTATGATTTGTTCGCAGAGATTAAGCAGTACTTCTTTCTCGCTATCTGCAAAATGAGCAACGTAGGAATGATCGCCGTGGCGCTTAAATCCTTCCGTAGCGGTCATAGTTGATCTCCGCGCTGAAGGGTGGCCCATAAACCATATTCGTGAAGTCGAGCTACATCATGTTCCATCTCTTCGCGACTTCCGGTTGAAACAATTGCTTTTCCGTCATTATGAACTTGCAACATCAATTCAGTGGCGCGAGCTTTTGAATATCCGAATAACTCCATAAATACATAGACAACATAAGTCTGAAGATTTACCGGGTCATCCCAAACGATGGTCACCCAAGGTGTATCGCCAGAAAAGATTGCACGAATCTCTTCTTCGATTTTATCGGCGGTTTTTACCATCACCGGATAATGATATTAAATGTTTGGCCAGTAACAGCGCTCCAGTTTGAATCTTCACGCAGCACGACTCGCAGAGTCATAATGCTTCGACTCTGTGCTGGCACGGTGAAAGTGAATTGACCGTTTGCATCTGTGATCGCTTTGTCATCAAGCACTTTCCACTCGTTATTCACTAGTCTCTCAAGAGTCACACCAATATCTGCAGCTCGTGGGCGCGCACTACCAGCGAGAGTAAATGACTTCCCAGACTTCACTGACGTTGGTGGTTCGATAACGATTCGACGAAGAACGGATACGGCAATCTCTTGGGAAATTCCTTCTGTTCTCTCCCACGATGACTCTGTATAAAGTCTGAGCGTTGTAGATTTTCCAAGAATCAATGACTTTTCAACTCTTCCCTCTGCGTTGGTTGGCACTGTGGCCAATAATCTCCATGTCGCATCAGCAGGTGACTTGGATTCAATTCGCACAGGAATATTTACGAGAGGCGATTTATCTTTAATTGCGAAGAGCGAATTAATTGTTACTGCTTCGCCGTAGTTGATTTCGTTCTTATCTACACTCGCTGTGACATTTACTTGATCTGGCGCAATCTCTTTAGCGACAGTTCGAATCGATTCCATGGCAAGCGGTTCTTCCATGCCAAATGTCCATGCTGTAATTCCACCAATTCGATATTTAGTGACAAGAGCTGCACGCAGCGCCCATCCCTTCGCATCTTGGTACCACGCTGTTCTGGTTGCAGTACATGATGTGGAGAGCCCACTTGCTGTTGTTCCGTTATAAACCTTTTGGTAGGTGAACGAGACTTCGCCATATTGTTCGTTATACGTAGGCGTTGCACCATAAGTTGATGCAAGAGTGAGAGCATCGCGCATCACAAATGTTGCAGCTTTAGCGCCAACTTTTACCGAGTTCGAAACATTCGACGGACACACACCTGATACTGCGGTAACCCAATCTCTTCCATATCCGGGAACACCAACAAAAACTTTAGAGGCAGGCATGATGGAGACTGCATACTGCACTGTTCTCTCTGCCCAGGTAATTGGTCCAAGTGGGCCAACTTTAGAAACTGAATAGTCATAAGTCATGATGCGAAGTTTGTCGATTGATGAAGCAATATCTGCCCACGCATAGACGTAATAACCTTTTTGCTTATCTGCAGGATTCAGAACATATGGGGTAGAAACGGAGAGCAATTTTTTCTGAGAATGGAGTACGACAGCTAATTCTTTGACAAACGTTGCCCAGAGCGGCGCCGTAGCTTTCCAGGTGGTATTTCCATCTACAAATGCGAAACCTTCAAAATCTAAATCAATTCCATCATAATTATTTGTCTGAACAAGATTCATAATGGCGGTAATAATCTGTTTTCTGGATGTTGGTGACTTAAGCAGGCCAGCGAGAACACCCTTTGCAGTTCCATCAGTAATCGTTGGGATTATTTGAAAATTCGCATTGCGAAGTGCGGCAAGCGGTTCTGAAATTGGAATACTTGGATTAGCTGGTGCATACAAATCTGTAATGCCAATTGCTTTCGTTTTTTCCGTGTATTTCAAGGTGTACCAAAAAGGCATCACTTCTTTAATGAGATCAGCGTTGTTCAGAGCGTCGGGCAGCGCCGTTTTCATCGAATAATAAGGAATCCAACCGGTAAGAATTTTCCTCGGAACCGCATCTGCAGAAGATGTTGGCGCAGATGTTGCAAATAGTGATGTCACGAGCGAAATCACAATTGCTGCGGATAACGAAGAGCGCTTGAATCTACGCATTCTTGTTCCTGAGATGCTTTTGAATGTAGGAATAGATATGGCTACCGAATTCACGATCGAGTGCCCAGATGTTCAAACCCAATGATGCGAGTGAAATTATCCTAAGGAAAAGTGGTATCGGCCCGAACAAGAAGAAGCCAGAAACCATTGTGCCAAGTAATCCGTTGATCACAACAAGAGTTCTTCTGGCTACAAATGCCACTGGATGTGAAGTAGCGCCAGTAATTAGACGACTGGTGAGAAAAAATCCAAGAGGTCCACTAAAAAAACAAATGAGGACCAAGATGGAAACAACGAGAGCTAGCGATTCCATGAATAGCTCTCCCACGACTCGGTTGTTACTGCAAAGAGTGCCATATCAATTTGGCGACCATCATCGCGCGTGACCTTGTTTCGCAGAACACCCTCCTTTTCATAGCCAGCCGAGATGAGTAAACGTTGAGAAGCGAGATTATCTGTATCGACAAGGCCTTCTATTCTGCGGAAACCAATTTCTCTGATTCCGAGATCAGTAATTATTTGGGCAGCTGTTGTGCAGATTCCTTTGCCGCGAGCTGAAGAGTCCATCCAGTAGCCAATTTCTGCAGTGTGATTTTTAACATTGATCGTGTGCAATGAGATAACACCAGCAAATTGCGCATCGCTTCCGTTTCCGTGTTCGATGACGAAAAGAATTTCTCTACGCTCTGCAAATGCAAATGGATGAGAACGAACAAACTCAATTGCGTGATCCATCGTGTAGTGAGCAGGGACAGTTGTAAACGCCGGGATCAAAGGGTCTTGGCACGCGTTGAATATTGCGTCAATATCATTTTCTGTACTTGGGCGAAGCGTGACGAGCCCATGAGACAGCGTTGCAATCTCATTCGGCCACCAGATCATGCGTCAATCTTATGGCAGAGGGTCTGCGTTAGCAGGTCCGTGAGTGGAAGTGTTAGCCAACCATTTCAGAATCACGTTGACGACTTTGGTCGTGAGTACAACTCAAATTCGATGGAAGTGACGCACAGTTATCGCAGAGCAAAATTAACTGATGACATGATGCTGTGTTGCAATTGCGGAAATCTTTTGTTGGCGCGCTGCACTTGTCGCATTTTCCAATGACTTTGGCTTTGTCAGAGAAATCCATCGACATGCGATCATCAAAGATATAGAGAGAGCCTTCCCAAGAACCTTCATCGCCGAATCTATTTCCGTACTTCACGATGCCGCCGTCGATTTGGTAGACCTCATTAAAGCCGCGATTTTTCATAACGACAGAGAGAATTTCGCAACGGATTCCACCTGTGCAATAAGTAACAACCGGCTTATCTTTGAGGTGGTCATACTTTCCGCTTTCAATTTCTGCTACGAAATCGCGAGAAGTTTCGACATCAGGTACGACAGCGTTTTTGAATTTTCCAATTTTTGCTTCGTAAGCGTTACGTCCGTCGAAGAAGACGACTTCATCGCCACGTTCTTTTACTAACTCATTTACTTGCTCTGGACGCAAGTGAATTCCGCCGCCGACGACTCCGTTTTCATCGACTTTAATTTCATCTGGATTTCCAAATGCTACGAGTTCATCTTTTACAACGACGCGAAGTCGTGGGAATTCATTTCCGGTTCCGTCCGACCATTTGAAGACCATGTTTTTGAATCCTTGGTAGCGGCGAGTTTCGCGAACATATTTTTTTACATCGGCCATTTCGCCACCGACTGTTCCGTTGATTCCATGCTTTGAAATCAAAATGCGACCCTTGAGATTGAGAGTCTCGCACAATTGTTTCTGCCAAAGACGCAGCGCCTCTGGATCTGCCACAGGTGTAAACCCGTAATACAGAACCACCTTATTTAGCTTCGGGGCGTGCTTGTTCACGGATGCATTCTATAACGTCCACTCGGAGTAATAAAACGGTCGATTTCCCTACCCATAGTTACGCCTACGAAAATACTTTTCCACATAATCTCAATCTCCTCGTGACTCGCGCACTCAATGTCAGCGCAACACTTCACTATCACCACATGACAACAGCGCACCTACACGATGTGGATTCCATATCCCGCGAAGTCGCAGCGCTGCTCTCTGCAATTCCTAGTGCAACCACACTTCAAAAACTTGCAGTAATTGATCCATTTACTCTCAATGCCAGCGACAAGATTGATTTTCTCTCTGCACTCGAGCGACAAGATGGATGGTTATTTGCTCTAAAACAACGTGCAATTACCGCGGTGGCTGGCGCTCAACCTTCCGAAGGTGAAGGTGCAATGTTTGGAGTCGATGAATCCGAGCGCGAAGATGTTTCAACGGCGCTCAGACTTGCGCCCGCAACTGCGCAATTTCGAATTGATGTTGCTAGAACGCTCGTCAACAATCTTCCAAATACTTGCTCGGCACTAGCTTTTGGAGAAATCTCATCTGCGCATGCAACAGTTATTGCGCGCGAGACCGCATCTGCTATTCGGGATGGAATGAGTGAGCACGCAATCTTTGAAATCGAATCTAAGGCAATCGCATTTGCTGAATTTCACACGCCTGGACAGGTCGCCAATCATGTACGCAATTCAGTTGCTAAATATGCCCCCGAAGAATTCGAAGATGTCACAACGCGGGCGAATTCAATGCGGCGCGTCAGTTGCTATAACGATTCCGATGGAATGTCTACTGTCGTTGCAATTCTTCCAGCCGCAGATGCCCAAATAGTTATGAACTCCATCGAAGCATTCATTCTGCGTGAAGAATCCATTGGAGCCATTGATCCACTTAAGCGCAATAAAGATATGAAGCGTTCTGATGCGCTCACTGCTATCTGTTCAGATTTCTTATCAACAATGTCGCAGGAAGTTCTTCCTCATCGCAGACCTCTTACAGTAAATGTGACAATCGATCTACCAACACTTCTTGGCCTCGCTGAAAATCCAGGACAACTTGCAGGTTACGGTCCTATCCCAGCAGCAGTAGCTCGCGAAC
>CAEZSD010000007.1_pt1 | contig 15798 bp, 9 predicted proteins | sample 7263871 | NCBI WGS metagenome assembly CAEZSD01 (sample SAMEA6813771, study PRJEB35770) | uncultured Candidatus Planktophila sp. | biome: Freshwater; feature: Freshwater reservoir; material: water | place: Czech Republic | collected 2017-04-14 | depth 0.5m m | reverse complement strand
TAATGACTACTTCACAAGATTGGTGGTCAGCTGATTACGGTCACTACGGACCATTTTTTATTCGTTTAGCGTGGCACAGCGCAGGCACGTATCGCACGCACGATGGCCGCGGTGGTGCCGGTGCAGGTATGCAACGTTTTGCACCACTTAATAGTTGGCCGGATAACGGCAACTTAGATAAAGCACGTCGTCTCTTGTGGCCAATAAAGCAGAAGTACGGCAAGCGTTTATCGTGGGCTGACTTAATGATTCTTGTAGGTAACTGTGCAATTGAATCAATGGGGCTGAAAACTTTTGGTTTCGGAGGTGGTCGCGAAGATGTGTGGGAACCAGATGAGACTTATTGGGGTAAAGAACAAGAATGGTTAGCTGATAACCGTTATAGCGGTGACCGTGAATTAGAAAATCCACTTGCTGCAGTTCAAATGGGATTAATTTATGTAAATCCTGAAGGTCCTAATGGAACCCCGGATCCACTTGCATCTGCACGCGATATTCGCGAAACATTTGCGCGCATGGCAATGAATGACGAAGAAACTGTTGCACTCATTGCTGGTGGTCACACATTTGGAAAAGCTCACGGTGCTGCAGATCCTGGAAAATATGTTGGTGCAGAACCAGAAGGTGCCGCAATTGAAGAGATGGGCCTCGGCTGGAAGAACACTTTCGGCAAAGGTAATGGTGCAGAAACTATTACAAGTGGTCTCGAAGGTGCTTGGACTCCAACACCAACTAAGTGGGATAACACCTACTTTAAGACTCTATTCAAATATGAATGGAAGCAGACAAAATCTCCTGCTGGTGCAACTCAGTGGATTCCAACTGATGAATCTGCAGCGAAAGCAGTTCCTGATGCACACATCAAGGGCAAAACTCATGCACCAGTTATGTTTACAACTGACTTAGCACTTCGCATGGACCCTGCATATGAAAAAATCTCACGTAGATTTGCAGCGGATCTCGATGCATTTGCAGATGCATTTGCACGTGCTTGGTTCAAACTTACTCACCGCGATATGGGCCCAGTTGCTCGCTACCTTGGTCCTCTCGTACCGAAAGAGGAATTGATTTGGCAAGATCCGCTGCCAGCTCGTTCTAAAAAAGTAATTGGTAAGACAGAGATTGAAGATTTGAAGAAGAAGATTCTTAAAAGCGATCTCACCATCGCACAACTCGTGACAACTGCTTGGGCTTCAGCATCAACTTTCCGTGGAACCGACAAGCGAGGCGGTGCCAACGGTGCACGCATTCGCCTTGAACCACAGAAAAATTGGGAAGCAAATAACCCAAAGGAGCTCAAGAAAGTTCTAGCCACTCTTGAGAAAATTCAGCTCGCATTCAATAAGAAATCTGCGAAAAAAGTTTCACTTGCAGACCTCATTGTTCTGGGTGGAACTGTTGCGGTAGAAAAAGCAGCAGCAAACGCTGGCGTGAAGACAAAAGTTCGCTTTACTCCAGGTCGCACCGATGCCACACAAGATCAAACTGATGTTGCATCGTTTGCATATCTAGAGCCAATTTCAGATGGATTCCGTAACTATCGCGGAGCATCAGATACAACTCCTGCAGAAATTGCAATTGTAGAAAAGGCAGCACTTCTCACACTGACTCCTCCAGAAATGGTTGTACTTGTTGGTGGATTGCGCGCTCTTGGTGCAAATTACAATGGCTCGAAAGATGGAGTTCTGACCAAGAAGACAGGTGAACTTACAAATGATTTCTTCAAGAATATTTTGGATATCAAGACTGAGTGGGCGCCCAAGACTGGTGATACCAACTACTTCGAAGGACGAAATCGCAAAACTGGCAAAGATCAGTGGAGTGCTACGCGAGCTGATTTGGTTTTTGGATCACATTCAGAACTTCGTGCACTTTCAGAGGTCTATGCAAGTAATGATGCGGAGAAGAAATTTATTGCTGACTTCGCTGCAGCATGGAGCAAGGTCATGGAGTTAGACCGCTTCGATATCTAAGTACGCAGCAGAGATTTACTTCAGTTGAAGCAGATCGATGAGCTTTTCTTCACTAAGAAGATTTGCTCGTCGATCTGTTTTATTTGTGGGCACGTAATGGAAGGCTGCAGAGACATTGTCTACAGAAATTCCTTGCAACTTTGCCCACGCAAGTCGATAGACGGCTAACTGCACTGCCGATGATTCACCTAAGACTTTCGAACCAGTTTTCCAATCAACTACCTCAAAACCATTCTCAGTTTTATACACGGCATCGATGCGACCTCGAACCAAGATTCCGGCGATGACTGTTTCAAATGGAACTTCAACTGCATGTGGTGAAAGCGATGCCCAATCGGATGCAAGCCACTTCTCCTTGAGTTCTTCCAGTTTTTGATCTTCTTCGAGAGGTGTCAGGAGATCGAAATCCTCGTCGTCAAATAGTGTCTTGGCATTGAAATGGTTTTCAATCCATAAGTGGAAAGCAGTGCCACGATGTGAGTATTCATCCATCGCACGTGGCATTGGGCGACGAATAGTTCGCGCAAGTTCCGACGGGTCTTCATGAAGGGCTACAAGTGTTGACGTTGACAATCTCGGTGGCAGTGCAACATCAAGTGCGCCCGCTTTATACTCATTAAATTCGGCGATGATTGCGCGTGCATCTTCAAGGTATTCGCGGAGTTCATCTGTTGCAGCTGTATCAAGGCTCAATGGTGCAGATGACTCAACAAGTTCAACTGTACGGTTGAAATCTACACGACGATCAGCAAGTGGATCACGGGGCCATTGCGCAGTAATTTCAATATCTTTAGCAGGGTTTCGATCCGTACTTGCCGGAGCGGTAGGTGCGGCCAGAACGGTACCCACTGCGCTAGCAACGCTGACAACTTTTTCATACAAAACCGATGGTGAAACAGGCTTTGCTCCATCGCGCCAGAATGAGGTTGAGCAGAAGAGATGTGTGCGTGCACGGGTCATGGCTACATAACCAAGACGAATCTCCTCACGCATTTTAAAATCTACACATTCGTCAGCAAAAGCATCAATCGCTTTCTTTGCTTGCGCATTGGTAGTTGCCGCGTTCCAAGAGAACTTTGGCAATATCGAACTATCGCCACGCAACGAAAATGGAATATGGCGTTCATTTGTAATCCAGTTATCTGGATCTGAAGAATTAGCACCAGGGAATGTTCCTTCGGCAAGACCAGGAACTGCAACTACATCCCACTCTGCGCCTTTCGCCATATGAATGGTGAGGATTTGAACAACGGTTGCATCAATCTCTGGCGCCCCTGCTTTTAATCCACCTTCTTCTTCACTTGCAACATCAAGCCACTGCAAAAATGCCGAAAGAGATCCGCCATTACGAGCAAACTTTGCTGCCTCATCCATAAATCTATCGAGGTGTCGGCGACCGTGTGTGCCTCCATCGCGAAGCATTACTTCTGTTTCAAGGTTGAGATAACGCTCGATATCAACAATGACATCAGTAATCGGTGCTGATGCGCGAGAACGTAGTCGTCGTAAATCTGATGCAAAAGAAGTCAGGCGTTGATATCCGGCAGGGCTAAATTTTGAGGCATCGCATTTTTCGATTTCATCAAGTGCGTCAATCACGCTTCCAATAAATTGATCATCCGCTTCTGCTGACTGCGGATTACCTGCCACAATATTTTTAACGATACTGCGGCTATCGGCTGAAAGGGATTCAGATCGTGATCTCGCAAAGCGACCCAGAGCTGCGATATCGCGCGGGCCTAAGTTAATGCGCGGTCCAGTCAGGTGACGCATCAGCGATGCACCTGCATCGGGATTATTAATAACCTTAAGCATTGCAACCACATCAGCGATCTCAGGAACATGGACAAGACCGCCTAAACCAAGGACTTCAGAAGGAATTCCTGCTTTGGCTAACGCTTCTTGGATAAGGGCAATCTGTGCACGTTTGCGAACCAATACTGCAAATGTCTTAGGAACTTTTGCGCCCGCTTTCGTGCGCTCTGGGTTATTCCAATGAGGAGCGAAATATTCAGCGATTGCAGTGGCTTCAGCTTCAAGATTTTCAAATACACCGCAGGTGAGATCGCCTTTACCTGCACCTTTGCGTGGCTTCAGCGCTGCAACTGTAATGCCTTCATCTTTACGCACATCGGCAGAAATCTCATTTGCTAAAGTAAGAATTGTTTCGTCATTTCGATACGTTGTAAGAAGTTCGTACACGTTCTTTCCTGTAGAGCCTTCTCGCTTTGGGAAGTGTGCATTGAATGCACTGATTGTGCCTGAAGATGCACCGCGCCATGTATAAATCGATTGGCAAGGATCACCTACTGCTGTGACGGGATGGCCGTCTCCAAAAAGAGCTGACAATAATCGAACTTGGGATTGTGAAGTGTCTTGGTATTCATCGAGCAGAACAATCGGATACTTAGCGCGTTCTAGCACTCCTACATCCGGGAAGTTCACAGAAATATCTGCCGCGAGAGCTATTTGATCATCAAATGAAAGTTCGCCAGATTGTCTACGCGCTTCAAGGAATGCGTTCATCATCGGCAACATTGCAATGCGCTGGTTGAGAACTTTTGCGACTTTGCGAACCTCTTCATTGGTTGCACCAGTCATCTGTGAGAGCTCTTGCAAGACTTTTTCATCAGCGGTTCGAATCTGATCGATGCTCACGCGATGTTCTAAAACCATCGATGTCAGTCCTAATAAATCCTTTACAACTGTGCTTGCGGCATCACTTGTTGCAAAAATCCCGTCATCCCATTCGCGGACCAACTTATTTGCTGACATCCAGAGCGCTGCTTCACCGAGTGGCTGAACATCTGCATCGATGCCATAGCGAATAGCGTGTTCGCTTAATAAACGACCTGCATATGAGTGATAAGTAGTAACTGCTGTATCAAGACTTGTAAATGTGCGTGGAATTCCGGCCTTGTCTTGTGCTTGCTGAAACTGGCGTAAACGCTTACGAATTCGAGTATTGAGTTCGCCTGCTGCTTTGCGCGTAAATGTCAGACCAAGAATTTGATCTGGGCGAGCAATCTCGTTTGCAACAAGATAGACAACGCGCGCAGCCATTGTTTCAGTCTTGCCTGAACCTGCTCCTGCAATGACAACTGCGGGCTCGAGCGGATTATCGTAAATAGAAATAATTGGACGTTGCTCATCTGATGGAAGATGGAATGTCGGATCAATCGAAATAATCATCTGCGCAACTTGGTCGGGTGAATACTTTTCTACAATCTCACTCATTGGTGAACCGCCTTACCTTCTAGGTATAGCGGACAAGATGGCTTTACTTTGCACTGCTTGCACATATCGTTCTTGCGAGCAGTAAATGTTGCAGCTCCCATTCCGACGGCTATTTCTTCAAGAATTTTTCTTGTGGCTTCGACATCGGCCAGAGGATCTTGTTCGCGCGTGCTGTAACTCTTATTTTTACTTGCAAGATAAACAAGTTGGGCGCCAGTGACATCGGTGGAGTTGAGTTTCTCTTGGAATCCATCAAGGATGACACCGAGTTGGTAACACGCGAGCTGCAAATTGCTTTGCGCGTCATCGCCCGAAATTTCTTTCTTCCCAGTTTTAAAGTCGATGATGTAATGCTTGCCGTCTTTATCTACTTCGATTCGATCTACATTTCCACGAATGAGCGCGCGGCCCACAGTAATTTCAAAACTCTTTTCAACACCAGCAACTGTGCGATTGTTATCTGAAAGTGATTTCGAATGGAATATTGAAAATCGCTCTAACATTTTCTTTGCACGAGTAAGTGCTGCTTGGCTAATCCAGCCTTGGCTGTCATCAATCAGTGGCCACGAATCAACTAGCTTGGTATGTAATTGTTCGTCAGTAATTCCTGGTTCTTCTACTTTAAGACGAGCGAATTCGTGAATAACTGAACCCAATAATTGTGCAGTGGAATCTCCGTCAGTGCCTCCGCTTTTTTCCAGGAACCATTTAAGGCCGCACTCAGTGAAGTTTTCAGCACCCGATGGCGACACCGGAACTAGTGAGCCTTCATCAATGACAGGTAAATCAGTGGTCAGAGAGGCAGATCCAAGCCATTGCGATGGTTGAGCAAGATGAATGCCTTGTGAAGCTAACGTTTTCAATAGCCCTGCAGCGTCTTTACTACCGGTGAGATTTACTTCGCGTCGAAGCGTTGCAACAAGCGCTGATGCGGTGAGAGGTCGTGGAACTTCAACGTCGGATTCTGACGTTCCTAAAGATTGCGCAAGATCTTCAAAGAATATTGATGGTGTTTCATCTTCGCGAGAGATTGCAGTGACAAGAAGTGATTGGCGCGCCCGAGAAGTTGCAACATGGAATAGACGAGCCTCATCTTCTGCAAGTGAAGAAGCTGCAATCATGTCGAGTGCCACTTGTGCAAGGTCATCACCGTGTCGAACGCGTTCGACCAATCTTTCAGCGCCTAGCAATGAACTGCGTTGTTTGAGATTTGGCCAAGAGCCTTCTTGTACGCCGGCAACTGCTACGTATTGCCATTGGCGACCTTTAGCTGAATGCACAGTGAGGATTTCAACAACATCGGGGCGAACTCCACGTGCAGTAATGAGATCCGAGACGATGGTTTCTTTTTGAATTTCAGTAAGAAATGAATCTGGTTTGCTTCCTGGAAAGCGTTCTATATGACGGGCAGCCGAATCAAAGAGTTGAATCATTGCATCGAGATCACGGTCTGCTGATGCTCCTCGAGCACCTCCACGTAGTGCTGCAGCACGCCATGAATCGGATAATTTTTCATTATCGCTATTGACCGCGTTATTCCATATAGCCCAGAGCAAATCGTGAATCGTTGCGCTCTTTTTAGCAATTGATTTCTTTGCAGCAGCCAGAAGTGTGTGGATGCGAAGTAATTCAGCTGAATCTTCAATGGCAATATCTCCGGTAAGAATTGCATCTAAAATAAGTTGCGTGCCAGATCTTTTATCACTTGCCTCATCGCGTGCTGCCAACAGCGCTGCACGTGTTCGCCGAAGTGAGACTGAGGTTGCTCCCCCGAATTCTGATGTCAGAAGTTTCTCTGCAGTATCTAGGTTTAAAGGTTGAGTACCTGTAGCAACGCGGGCAAGTAATAAGAATGGCGCTATTGCTGCGTTATTGGCTAGGGCTTCAACATCTCCTGCGGTGGGAATTGAAACTTGTGAGAATGCACGTCGAATCGCTGTTGCACACTGTCCGTGTGAACGCACAATGACAGCCATCTCTGAGTACGGAATACCTTGCATCAAATGTGCTCGCTTGAACTGATAAGCGATGTATTGAGCTTCTTCGGATTCAGAGGATAAACGTGCAGTCTGCGCAGTTGGTTTTCCGCGAAAAATTTCTGTGAGTTCAATATTTTTCGCACCGGATGCAATGTAAGAATCGAGAACTGCAGCAACACCTTCGGGATCTGCTCCACGGAATCTGCCGACCGCACTTGCAGCATCGGCAACGATGATCACATCAGTGCCAGCAAGAAGTGAGAGAAGCGTGCGTTGGGCTGGATCACTCTCTTGAAATTCATCAACAATAATGGTCGTAAATCTCTTACGAAGATCTTCGAGAAGCTCGTTGTGAGAACTTAGGTAGTTAATGGCAGAGTTGATAATTTCTGAAGGATCGATACGAACTTTCGAATCTCCAGCGGAAATTTCTTGTAGCGTCATCGAACCTAAATATCTCTTCCAGAAATCTGCAGCACCTGGCCAATATTTTTCGCCAAGTTGATGACCGCGTATTGCTAATTCATCGGGAGTTATTCCGCGTTCATTGGCGCGCATAATGAGGTCGCGAAGTTCGCGAACAAAACCTTGCGTCTGAAGCGGTTCGCCAAGTGATTGCGGGCCGCGATGTAAATCGGTATGCCAAGCTTGATAGCCATCTTCAATATCGCCTTTGAGTAAATCGGAGATGTACGTTTCTTGTTCGGCGCCCGACAGCAAAACTAAATCGCGGAAATCAGTTGATGTCCGCATTTTTAAAATTGAGTACGCCAGAGAGTGAAAAGTTCGCGCAAGTGGTTCGAAAGCAGTTTGTTCGGAGCGAGTAACAATTGCATCGCGAAGTTCGGATGCTCGGTCGCGGCCGTATGTCAGAATCAGTATTGAATCTGGTTTCTGTCCAACAGAAATGCGCGAAAGTGCTGCTTCAATGAGTACTGACGTTTTTCCGGTGCCAGTTGCGCCGGTGATAATGAGTGGCGATCCACGATGTTCTACACATGCCCGCTGCTGATCGCTGAGAGAAAGAGAGAACCCCTCAACATCTTTTCGCACGAGGCGAAGAGGCGCTGAAGGGTTCTTACTCACAGTTCGTATTCAACCGTAAGGCCCTGACAAGTCGGGGTAATTAGCTCTGATTGTTCTTCTTTGCTCGAGAAGTAGCGCGTGCGCGCTCTGCGCCATCGAGTGTGACCTTACGGATTCGAACAACCGCAGGTGTTACTTCAACGCATTCATCTTCGCGACAGAATTCGAGAGCACCTTCCATGTTGAGCTTTTTAGGTGGAATCAACTTTTCAGAATCATCTGTACCTGAAGCACGCATATTGGTGAGCTTCTTTTCACGAACGCAGTTAACGTCCATATCTTCAGAACGTGAATTCTCTCCGATAACCATTCCTTCATACACTTCATCACCAGGTTCAACGAAGATAGAACCTCGTTCTTGAATTCCAGCAAGTGCATAAGAAGTCACCGCGCCAATTCGATCTGAAACAAGTGATCCTGTTCCGCGTGTGCGAAGTTCACCAAACCATGGTTCGTAAGAATCAAAGACGTGGTGTAGCAAACCTGTTCCGCGAGTTTCAGTAAGGAACTCGGTACGGAAACCAATAAGTCCGCGAGATGGAACTTTGTAATCAAGGCGGATCCAACCGGTTCCGTGATTAACCATTTGCTCCATGCGACCCTTACGTAGCGCCATCAGCTGTGTAAGTACACCTAAGTATTCTTCAGGTGCATCAATAGATAAGCGCTCCATTGGTTCATGAAGTTTTCCATCAATCATCTTTGTCACTACTTGTGGCTTACCCACTGTGAGTTCGAAACTTTCGCGCTTCATGATTTCAACAAGAACAGCGAGCTGAAGTTCTCCACGACCTTGAACTTCCCATGTATCTGGACGTTCAGTATTGAGTACGCGAAGTGAAACGTTACCGACAAGCTCTTTATCAAGACGATCTTTTACTTGGCGCGCAGTAAGCATTTTGCCGCTCTTGCCCGCAAGTGGAGATGTGTTAATACCAATTGTCATCGAAATTGATGGTTCATCAACTGTAATAAGTGGCAATTGATGCGGGCTCTCAAGATCTGCAAGAGTCTCGCCCAAAGTAATTGTTTCGATACCAGCAACAGCGATGATGTCACCAGGACCAGCTTCAAGTGCTGGAACGCGTTCAAGTGCCTCTGTAACAAGAAGTTCAGAGATCTTTACGCGTTCAGTTGTTCCATCAGTCTTCATCCATGTAACTGTTTGGCCTTTTTTAATCACGCCTTCGTGAACGCGGCAGAGTGCCAAACGTCCAAGGAATGGTGATGAGTCAAGGTTTGTCACGTGTGCTTGAAGTGGTGCACCTTCGTGATAAACAGGTGCTGGAATTGCAGAGAAGATTGTGTCAAAGAGAACATCGAGATTCTCTTCTTCTGGCATTCCACCATCTGCAGGACGTGTCAGAGATGCACGACCAGCTTTTGCTGATGCATACACAACTGGGAAATCAATTTGATCTTCATTTGCATCAAGATCAAGGAAGAGTTCGTAAGCCTCGTCTACAACTTCTGCAATACGAGCATCAGAGCGGTCTACCTTGTTGATAAGCAAAATAACTGGAAGATTCTTTTGAAGAGCTTTACGCAATACGAAACGCGTCTGCGGAAGCGGACCTTCTGAAGCGTCAACGAGAAGAATTACTCCGTCAACCATTTCGAGTCCACGTTCAACTTCACCACCGAAATCTGCGTGGCCTGGTGTATCAATAATGTTAATAATTGTGTCACCGCGCTTTACCGCAGTGTTCTTTGCAAGAATCGTAATTCCCTTTTCGCGTTCAAGATCCATTGAATCCATCATGCGGTCTTGACCTTCTTCTTGCTTTTTATGTGCAGCAAATGCACCGGACTGCCACAACATCGCGTCAACGAGTGTTGTTTTACCGTGGTCAACGTGCGCGATGATCGCTACGTTACGAAGGTTGTCGCGAGTCTTCCGTGGAAGATCCTTAAGGTGAGCTTGATTTAATCGTGCTCTGGCTGTGTTCTGCGGTTGATTGTTAGACATTGAATCTGAACTCCACTACGTCTCCGTCTTGCATGATGTATTCCTTGCCTTCCATACGAACTTTGCCCTTAGCTTTCGCTTCAGTCATTGAGCCCGCTTCTACCAAGTCGGCAAAAGAAACGATTTCAGCTTTAATGAAACCTTTTTGGAAATCTGTGTGAATGACGCCAGCTGCCATCGGTGCTGTATCGCCTTTATGAATAGTCCACGCGCGTGCTTCTTTTGGACCTGCAGTTAAATATGTTTGTAAACCAAGAGTGTCAAAACCGACGCGTGCCAATGTTGCAAGTCCGGGTTCAGTCAAACCAATTGCTTGCAAAAGTTCGAGTGCATCTTCATCAGAAAGTTCAGCAAGTTCGGCCTCTGTTTTTGCATCGAGGAAAATTGCTTCTGCCGGTGCAACCAGAGCTGATAATTTCTTTCGTAGATCAGCATCTGCAAGTTCTGCGGCATCAACATTAAAAACATATAAAAATGGTTTTGCAGTAAGCAAATGAAGTTCGTGTAAGAGTTCTCGATCAATTTTTGATTGCGAAAGTGGCTTACCTGATTGCAGCCAATCGTTAGCCTCTTTTACTGCCGCAAGAACTGGCGCCTTCTCTTTTGAAACGCGCGCCTCTTTTTCTAGACGTGGAATAGCTTTTTCAATTGTCTGCAAATCTGCGAGCGCGAGTTCAGTATTAATCGTTTCGATATCACTTGAAGGATCGATGCGACCATCAACGTGCACCACATCGCCATCAGTAAAGACTCGAATTACCTGACAGATTGCATCGGTCTCACGAATATTTGCAAGGAACTTATTTCCAAGTCCGGCACCTTCGGAAGCGCCCTTTACGATTCCAGCAATATCTACAAATGAGAGGGCTGCAGGCAGCAACTTCTCAGATCCAAAGATGGCCGCGAGCTTGGCCAAACGCTCGTCAGGTACGCCCACGACGCCGACATTGGGCTCGATGGTGGCGAAGGGATAGTTAGCCGCTAAGACATTGTTCTTAGTAAGAGCATTAAAAAGGGTCGACTTTCCAACATTCGGGAGTCCGACGATTCCAATTGAGAGGCTCATAAGTAGGACAGCCTACGCGTGATTGTCACCCCTTCCTGCCACGATTGCCCCATGTCCAGCGCACTCGTGACCTTAATAACTCTGATTATTGGCCTTTTTATTGGCCTCGCCCTCGGTATGTGGATTGCCAGAATTAAATCTGCATCAATTGGTGGTGATTCATCACGAATTTCGCAAGAGCTCAACGATGTAAAAGTCTTACTCAAAGCTTCTGAAGATCGTTTAAAAATGGCAGAAGCGAAAAATGAGAACGAAACAAAAATTGCAACTCAGATGGAAGAGATGAAAACAACTGTAGAACGTATGCGCGCGCAGGCACAAGATGCTGCAGAGAAGCGAGTCGCATCTGAAACTCAATTAATTGGCACCATCGATGAGATGCGTAAAGCATCTACAACTTTCTTTGATGAAACTAAGAAAATTGCAGGTGCGCTTTCTAACTCTCAAACTCGCGGAAAGTTTGGCGAAGCCCAACTCGAACTTTTGCTCGAGCAAGCTGGTCTGCGCGAAGATCACGAATACGTTGCACAACGTTCTACAACCGATGCAGATTCATCAGGTATTCCAGATATCACAGTTGCGATGCCTGGCGGCTCAAAGTTATTTATCGATTCGAAATTTCCTTTCGATCGCTTCCTTGAAGCGTTTGGCACCGATAATCAAGCTGAACGCGATGAGCTGCTTGTGCAACACACAAAAGATTTGCTCAAGCATGTCGATTCACTTTCAAAGCGCGGCTATCACAAGTCTCAGAACTCTCCTGATTTTGTAGTGTTATTCCTTCCTTTTGAAACACTTCTGGCCGAGTCACTACGTCTTGATCCGCTCTTGCTCGAGAAAGCTTTTAAGGTCGGCGTCACACTTGCAACACCGACATCCATGATGGCGTTACTGCGCACCGTGGGCCATATCTTTACTCGCAATAAACTTGCAGAGAATGCAGATGACATCACCAAAGTTGCTGCTACATTTCTTAAGAACATTACCCTGCTGCACTCCAAGATTGTGGCTGTCGGAAAAGCAATTAACTCAACTTCAAAAGCATATGAAGACCTCATCCCTACAGCAGAGAAAACTGTTCTTGCACCTGCTCGCCGAATCAATAAACTTGGGGTTGCAGGCGATAAAGATAAGCTCGCAATCGAGTATCCAGAATCACCGGCTAAGGTTCGCGAACTTCAGAACGCTGAACTCGATGGACCAGATGATTTCATTGATGTAGAAGTAGTAGAGGAATAACAATGAGCACAGCAACAAGTACGAAGCCATTTATCCAAGGCCCTGGCCTGAAGAAGCAAGGAATTGTTTTCTTGCAATCACTCTTCATCTTTATCTTCGCATCCCTTGAAATCTGGATTCGCTCCGGTGCCGGAATCGTTTCGGGATTGATCATTGCCCTTGTGACATATGGTGGGGTCAATTACGGTCGTGCAGGTACTCGATATGTTGCAGCTGTTACTCCGCCGCTTGCCTATGCTGCGACAACACTTTTTATGACAATTCTTAGCGATGGATTACGTATCACTCGCGTAGGTGTCGATTTTGTCGCATCCCTTGCAAGCGTTGCACCATTTTTACTAGTCAGCGCGCTCTATGCCTGGTTTATGTTTCTCAATGAAAAAGCGAAGAGCCGTCCATCAAAGCGAGTATCAGCAAACTAAGCTTGCTTTAAATCTTTACGAAGTTCCTTAGGCAGAGCAAAGAGAAGAGTCTCCTCAGTTGCTTTCACTTCTTGAACGTCGTTATACCCATGCATATCTAAGAATTTAAGTAGATCTGTCACAAGAATTTCAGGCACAGATGCACCGCTTGTCACGCCGATGGTTTCTGCTTTATCTAGCCACTCTTCTTTGACCTCAGCTGCATAGTCAACGAGATATGCAGCTTTAGCACCGTATTCGAGTGCAACTTCAACGAGTCGAACTGAATTTGAAGAGTTAGTTGAACCCACAACAATTACCAAATCAGCTTGAGGTGCAATCGCCTTAATAGCTTCTTGGCGGTTCTGTGTTGCATAACAAATATCGTCAGAGGGCGGGTTGGCAATCTCTGGGAAACGATCTTTGAGAATTGCAACTGATTGCATGGTTTCATCTACAGAAAGAGTTGTCTGAGTAAGCCAGACCAGTTTTTTACCTGGGGTTGGAACAACGTTGCGGGCTTCATCAAGTCCATCAACTACACGAACTTTTCCTGGAGCTTCTCCTGCTGTTCCTTCAACTTCTTCGTGCCCGTTGTGGCCGATAAGAAGAATTTCAGTTTCATCATCTGCAAATCGCTTTACCTCGTTATGCACTTTCGTCACCAACGGACAGGTTGCATCGATAGTTTTTAAGTTTCGTGAAGCGGCTTCTGCATGCACAGCAGGTGAAACACCGTGTGCAGAAAAGACAACTGTGGCACCTTCTGGAACTTCGTCAGTCTCGTTGACGAAAATTACGCCGCGCTGTTCTAACGTTGAAACTACATGCTTGTTGTGGACAATTTCCTTACGCACATAAATTGGCGCACCATAAAGTTCCAGAGATTTTTCAACGGCAATCACTGCTCGGTCTACACCGGCGCAATATCCGCGTGGCGCGGCTAAGAGAACTCTCTTGCTCATGAGCAGCAGTCTAATAGGCTCATCCCATGTTCGAAACTTCAAGTGAATCCCCTGCGCCAGTGCGCGTGGTCTCTGAAGCAATCAAAGAGTATGTAGATCGCCTTGGCCCAATTTGGATTGAAGGCGAAATCTCTGAACTCAACGAACGCAGTGGCGGGATGGCATTTATGCGTCTTCGCGATACCAGTGCAGATATGAGCATCTCTGTGATGTGTTACAAAAATGTTCTAGCAAGTGTGCAGCCGCTACCTGCAAATGCACGGGTTGTCATTTATGCCAAGCCATCATGGTTTACAAAAAATGGGTCGCTCACGATGTCTGCAAAAGAAATCAGACAAGTTGGCGTCGGTGAACTTCTTGCACGTTTAGAAGCTCTCAAAGAAAAGTTGGCAGCTGAGGGATTATTTAGCGCCAGCCGAAAAATTGCACTGCCTCGCTTGCCACGAAAAGTTGGGCTTATCTGTGGTCGTAACACTGATGCCATGAAAGATGTGGTTGAAAATGCGCGTAGACGTTGGCCTGCAGTGGAATTTGAAATTCGTGAAGTCGCAGTTCAAGGAGCAGCAGCAGTTGTAGAAGTTTCCGCAGCGCTCTCTGAATTAGAGGCAAATGCAGATGTGGATGTCATCATCATTACTCGCGGTGGTGGATCATTTGAAGATCTCTTGCCATTTAGTGATGAGTCGTTGGTTCGACTAGCAGCTGACTGCAGAACTCCAATTGTGAGCGCAATCGGGCACGAAAAGGATGCACCTTTATTGGATTACGTCGCAGATTACAGAGCTTCAACTCCAACAGATGCTGCAAAGCGCGTGGTTCCAGATATCGCACAAGAGATAAGCGACATTGAAAAAATCAGAGACCGCATGTTCCGTCGCCTGGCATCAACTATTGATTTTGAATTGAACCAGATTGCCCAATTGCGAAATCGCCCGGTGATGAAAGATCCATCGGTAATGGTGACATCGCGTCGAGACGAAATTAAGTCATGGAGAGATCGTTCCATTCGCAGCTTTGCATCGATTCTTGAAATTGAAAAGAAAGAACTGAAAGGTGTGCGGGCACACCTTCGCTCACTATCTCCTCAGTCGACCATGGACCGAGGCTATGCAGTGGTGCAATTAGAAGATGGTGACATTGTGCGCGATGCAGCCAAGGTGAAGAGCGGCACACGTTTGCGCATCCGCGTGGCAAAGGGCGAGACCAGCGCCACAGTTAATTGAGAGTAGATTGTGCACATGGCCGCTAAAGATGCAAAGCCCAGCTACGAAGAAGCTCGCGATGAACTGGCAGAGATTGTCGAATCACTTGAAGATGGCAGTGCAACTCTCGAAGATTCACTCAAATTATGGGAACGCGGCGAAGAGCTAGCAAAGATTTGTCAGGAATGGCTCGATGGAGCGAAGAAGAAATTAGATTCTGCCAAGACTGCATCTCCAAAATCAGGAGATGAATAATGTCTCCAACTTTTTCGTACTCAGATTTACTTCCGCTCGGACCAGATACAACTCAGTATCGCCTTATTAGCAAAGAGGGCGTCAGCGTCGTAAAGCTGGGCGATAAAGAATTCTTACAAGTTTCTGCAGAAGCACTCACTTTGTTAACTGAAACTGCGATTCATGACATATCCCATTACCTACGTACTGAACACCTTGAGCAACTAGCAAAGATTCTCAAGGACCCTGAAGCATCAGCAAATGATCGATTCGTTGCGCTGGATCTTCTAAAGAACGCCAACATTGCAGCGGGTGGAATTCTTCCGATGTGCCAAGACACAGGCACAGCCTTGATTATGGGCAAGAAAGGCCAATACGTTTTAACATCATCAAAAGATGAAGTCGCTCTTTCGCAAGGCGTATACGACGCATATACCAAGTTAAATC
>CAEZSD010000006.1_pt1 | contig 15816 bp, 17 predicted proteins | sample 7263871 | NCBI WGS metagenome assembly CAEZSD01 (sample SAMEA6813771, study PRJEB35770) | uncultured Candidatus Planktophila sp. | biome: Freshwater; feature: Freshwater reservoir; material: water | place: Czech Republic | collected 2017-04-14 | depth 0.5m m | reverse complement strand
TCACAATGCACGGTGAACCAATTATTGTTGAGGGAACCGAGCTACTTGCACGCGCATTGCAACATGAAACCGATCATCTCAATGGGATCCTTTTTATTGATCGCCTATCTGAAGCTGATCGTAAACTTGCTATGAAAGAGATTAGAGAGTCGGAATGGTTTGGCATAGTTTCAGAAAGCGGAAACTCACCATCGATTAAGGTCTCGCCGCATTCTCCCTTCGGGTTAGGTTAAATCTTGCGCATTGCAGTTGCCGCAACTCCTGAAGTTGCAATCCCTTCATTGCAGGCGCTCCTTGAATCTGATCACGAGCTTTGCTGTGTTATCACGCAACCCGATAAACCTGCAGGCAGGGGATTAGAGTTAACACAATCTCCTGTCGCGCAATGGGCAGAGAAAAATTCTGTACCTTTGTATAAGCCATCAACAGAAGATGAAATTGCAGAGGCAGTACAGGGTGTCGAGGTACTTATTACCATCGGCTACGGAAAAATTCTCTCGCAATCAATCTTGGATATTCCTACAAAGAGCGCGCTTAATTTGCACTTCTCTCTCTTGCCACGTTGGCGGGGTGCTGCTCCCGTGCAGCGCACTATAGAGGCGTGCGATTCAGTAACTGGCGTAACAGTGTTCGAACTCGATCAAGGAATGGATACAGGACCTATTTACAATGTAAAGAGATTCGCACTCGATTCAGATATTTCAAGTGATGAATTATTTACTGAGTTAGCCCTTATTGGTCCAGAGGCGCTATTGGAAACTCTTGTAATGATTTCTCAGGGTCTGAAACCAACCCCACAAAATCCCACCGAATCCACTCGTGCGCTCAAACTTACCCGTGAAGAAGGTCGGATCAATTGGAGTTTAGATGCGGAGAAAGTTTCGGCACATATTCGAGCATTTACAAGCAATCCGGGGGCGTGGACAGAATTCCGAGGATCAAAGTTACGAATCGAGACACCTTGTGTATCTGAGCTCTCTCTGCCTGTGGGTTCTGTGCAAGTGATTGAAAAAGAACTGCACGTGGGAACTGCAACGAAAGCTCTTCAGATTGGATTTATCACCTCACCGGGGAAATCAAGAATGGATTCAAAATCCTGGGTCAATGGCGCACGAATCGTTGAAGGTGAATTCTTTGGTTAAACCACGTAGAGATACCTTTAAATCCCCAAAACCAGATGCTCCGCGAGTTCTTGCCTATGACATCCTTTCTGAGGTAAATCGCAGAGGTGGATACTCCAATCTGTTACTTCCTCAAGCTTTAACGGCATCGAATCTCGAAGACCGTGACAAGGGTTTTGCAACCGAACTTGTTTACGGAACTCTTCGAATGCAAGGTCGACACGATTATATTTTGTCGCAAGTATCTGATCGACCTTGGGATGAAGTAGATGAAGGAATAGTGGATGTATGTCGATTAGGTGTACATCAACTCTTTGAAATGCGTGTTGCAACCCATGCTGCTGTTTCTGCAACTGTCGAACTTGCTCGAAAAGTTTTAGGGGAGTCCAAAGCCTCATTCGTCAACGCACTTTTACGAAAAGTGAGCGCCCAATCTCTGGAACTTTGGCTAGAGCCAGTCGAAATTCTTACCGACCCAGTTGAGAAACTTGCAATAAAGTATTCACATCCGCAATGGATTGTCTCTGCATACTTTGATCTTCTCAAGGATTATGGCGCTGTCGAACGAGAGCTGGCGGCAAATAATGTTCCTGCTCGGCCAACACTCGTCTCATGGCCAGGTAGTTCGACTCAAGAAGATTTGGTAGGCCTCGGCGCCGAGGCAACTCGCTTTTCTCCCTTCGGTGCAGTTTTCGAAGGCTCGCCAGGTTCGCTTGATCTCATTCGCCATCGTAAAGCGGGCGTACAGGATGAAGGCTCGCAGTTAGTTGCATATGTTTTTTCACTCTTTGCTTCGGAATCGAAGACGGTTTTAGATATTTGCGCTGGCCCAGGTGGAAAAGCGGCATTACTTGCACATATCGCCCGACGAGATAATCAGATATTTACGGCAAATGAATTTTCTGAAGCAAGAGCGAAGCTAGTTAAGAATGTTGTTGGAAACTTTGAAGTAATTACAGGTGATGCGCGCAAGATTTCGGAGTCAGGTAAAACTTTTGATGCGATCCTCGCCGATGTTCCATGTACTGGATTAGGTGCGCTACGACGTAGACCAGAGGTGCGATGGCGAAGAACTTTACAGGATTTACGCGAGCTCACTCAGTTACAAGGAGAGATATCAGATGGTGCGATTTCCGTCCTCAATCCAGGTGGAATTTTCGGATACGCCACTTGTAGTCCTCATTTTGCTGAGACAAGTACGCAAACTTTGATAATTCTTAAGAACCATCCTGACCTCGAGCAATTGAATGTGGCAGAACACCTTCCAGTCTCACTCGTTGGAGCAACGAGAGGAAAATCGATGTCGTTGTGGACAAGTGAACACGGTACAGATTCGATGTTCTTATCTATCTTTAAGAAGAAGGGGTAGCCTGATATCTATGAGTTCTGAAATTCGGATTACTCCCAGCATTCTCAACGCTGATTTTTCTCGTTTGCAAGAGGAGATCGAAAAGATTTCTCCCGTCAGTGATTTGCTGCATTTAGATATCATGGACAATGTTTTTGTTCCAAATTTCACTTTTGATTTCCAGAAAGCATCAGAGATTATTTCTCAGTCTCCGATTCCAGTTGATTCGCATCTCATGGTTGCAAACGTTGATGAAATCGCGATTCAGTACGCCGAGGCAGGCTCATCCAGTGTGACATTTCATGTCGAGGCAGCCCAGAATATTTCCAAAACAATTAGGTCTGTAAAGCAATTGGGTGCGCGAGCCAGTATTGCTCTTAAGCCGGGTACTCAGATTGAAGAGTATTCCGAGTTTCTAGATTTGGTAGATATGGTTCTGATTATGACGGTTGAACCGGGTTTCGGCGGTCAGAAATTTATGACCGATATGATGAAAAAAGTCTCTATGACGAAGCACCTGATTGGTGATCGACCAATTTGGATCCAAGTCGATGGCGGAATATCACTAGAAACCATCGAAATAGCCAGAGAAGCTGGCGCTGATACATTTGTTGCAGGAAGCGCGGTTTTTAACTCTCCTGAACCAGCTCTCATGGTCGAGAAGTTGCGAGCCCTAGCCTCTTCGCATTAATTCCGGAGCCCGGCCAATGTCGTCTCTAGTAAACTCTGCACTATGAAATCATTTGATGATCTTTGGTTGGAGCTTTCACGCAAAGTTGCTACTCATGATTCACAATCTGCGACAGTTGCTGCAGTGCAGTCCGGAGTTCATCAAATCGGCAAGAAAATCCTTGAAGAGGCTGGGGAAGTCTGGCTGGCAGCTGAACATCAATCAGATGACGAGCTTGCAGAAGAAATAAGTCAGCTGATTTACCACGTGCAGACAATGATGTTGGCGCGTGGAATTACTCCAGACGATATTTACAAGTACCTTTAGGGAGAATTTATGTTAAGAATTGCAGTTCCCAATAAGGGTTCTTTGGCGGATTCATCCATTGAAATTCTTAAAGAAGCAGGTTATCGCCAGCGTACTGATTCCAGGGATTTGGTACTCATTGATCCAGCTAATGGTGTCGAGTTCTATTATCTTCGCCCGCGAGATATCGCTATCTATGTTGGCTCGGGCGAACTTGAAGCAGGAATCACGGGACGAGATCTCCTGATTGATTCTGGAGCGAATGCGGTGGAGATCCTTTCGCTAGATTTTGGAACATCTACTTTTCGTTTTGCAGGTCCAGTTGGAAGTGGCCTAGGTATTTCCTCAATCAACGGCAAAAGAATTGCAACTGCCTATCCTGGGTTAGTTCAATCATTTCTTACGACCGCAAAACTTTCAGCTGATGTTGTTCGACTCGACGGAGCTGTCGAAAGTAGCGTTCGTCTCGGGGTAGCTGATGTGATCGCCGATGTTGTAAGTACCGGAAACACGTTACGACAAGCAGGCCTTGAAGTTTTCGGAGATCCAATTTTGACCTCCGAAGCCGTCTTGATTAAAGGTGCAAAGACAGAGTTGGTAAACGAACTTGAAATCTTGATGAGGCGTTTACAAGGAGTGGTGACTGCTCGTCAATATGTCTTGTTGGATTATGACATCCCGAAGGATCGTGTAGATCAGGCCTGCGCAATCACTCCAGGATTAGAGTCTCCAACAATCTCGCCACTTCAAAAGCAAGATTGGGTTGCAGTCCGTGCGATGGTTTTACGAAAAGATACCAATCGATTGATGGATGAACTCTGGGCGCTAGGGGCGAGAGGAATTCTCGTCACCGATATTCACGCCTGCCGACTTTAATTATTTACGTTGAGCTCCAGCACTTTCCACATCTTCACGAGAGATTCCAAGTAAATACAAAACAGAGTCCAAATATGGAGCCGAGACAGAGCTATCTGCTGCAGCCTTAACGGCTGGTTTTGCATTGAAAGCGATTCCCATTCCCGCAATAGCGATCATGTCTAAATCATTTGCTCCATCACCAATTGCAATTGTCTGAGCTAAATCAATTCCTTCGATAGCTGCGAAATCTTTTAGCGCCTGTGCTTTAGCTTCGCGATCGATGACTGGGCCAGATACACGACCAGAAAGCTTTCCTGCCTGAACTTCGAGTGCGTTTGCCCGATAGTGCGAGATGCCAAGATCTTTAATAATCGGTTCAATAACTTCTAAGAAGCCACCGGAAACTATGGCAACGACGTGACCCAACTTGTGAAGAGTTTCGATGAGAGTTTTGGCTCCTGGTGTCAGAGTTATCTCCTTGCGGACATCATCAATAATTGAGGCAGGTAGACCTTCGAGAAGAGCTACTCGAGCATGAAGGCTTTGTGCAAAATCCAACTCTCCCTGCATTGCGCGCGCCGTAATATCTTTTACTTCCGCTTCAACTCCGGCGTGAGCAGCAAGTAGCTCGATGACCTCTTGTTGAATAAGGGTTGAATCCACATCAAGGATGACCAATTTTTTCGCCCATCGCATGAGTCCACCGGGAGATACGGCGATATCAACTGAATGATCGGTAGATACTTGTGCGAGATGGCGGCGAAGTTCAACAGAATCGACACCTGAAATAGTAAATTCAATTGCAGTAACGGGATAACTGGCAGTTCTATGAATACGCTCGATATTTCCACCGCCACTAGAAATACCTTGCGCAATAGCTGCGATGGCAGAAGGTGCTAATGGGTTTGCCATCGCTACAAGATGAACGAGCCCACTCTTTGCTGCAATTGTTGAACTTCCTTGTTCGGAAAATGAGGTGGCAATATCTACGTTGAGAGATTGCGCGCATAGTTCTAAATCATCATCAATGGCCTGGGCATGATCTGGATTAAGTGAAATCAAGACAGTCAGAATAAGCCTGCCTCTAATTACTACTTGTTCAATATCCAAGATAGTGACTGCAAATGGCGCGAGTGCGTCGAAGAGGGTTTTGGTTATACCTGGGCTATCTATTCCTGAGACGAGGATCAGTCCCGTATATTGACTATTTTCTTCGCTCATATGGGCGAGATTATCGCGAATCACGTCCAGTTAGGCGACCATTTTCAAGTGATTCGTTCTTAAAGGCTATATCTTTTGTCACCTATGAGTACAGGCCGTGTTTTAGAACTCCGCGATGTAACAGTTCGTCGCGGTCAGCGGAATATTCTGGGGCCTATAAATTTTGCGATTAGTGCAGGGGAGCGTTGGGTAGTTCTTGGACCTAATGGCGCTGGCAAGTCAACAATGCTGCAATTACTTTCTACCCGACTCTTTCCTACATCGGGAAAAGTATTTCTTCTTGATGAGGAAATGGGAAAAGTAGATGTGTGGGATCTTCGAACAAGAATTGGTATCTGTGGTGCGCTCATCTCTGAAGACATTCCTTATGAAGAGAGAGTCAGAGATGTTGTTCTCACGGCAGCTTATGCAATTTTGGGTCGCTGGAATGAAGCTTACGATTTGTGGGATGAGTCCCGGGCGGTAGCACTGCTTACTACTTTTGGCGTTCGAGATCTGGCAGATCGAGAATACGGAACACTCAGTGAAGGCGAACGCAAGAGAGTGCAAATTTCTCGCGCGCTTATGGCAGATCCAGAACTATTATTACTTGATGAGCCTGCTGCAGGTCTGGATCTTGGAGGACGTGAAGATTTACTGAAGCGATTCTCGATCTTCGCCTCAGATCCACACGCACCCGCTTCCATCTTGGTCACCCATCACATCGAGGAGATTCCTGCAGGAACAACACACGCTCTCATTCTTAAAGATGGAATCGCCGCAGTATCCGGTCCGATCAGAGATGTCATTACGAGCGAACACATGTCAAATGTTTTCGAATTGCCTATGGAAGTCACACATGACGGTTCGCGATTTTTCGCACGTGCACTCTAGCTGGGAGCCAGTTCTAGAGCCACATCGCCCACTTATAGGTTCAATCTTGTCAAAGATTCAAGACGTCGATCTGGCACCTCCACGCGACTTGATATTCGCATCCCTCGCAATAGATATTGAAAAAGTTCGGTGTGTAATTATTGGTCAGGACCCGTATCCAACAAAATCAAATGCTCACGGACTGGCTTTTTCAATTCCAGAAAGTGTCCAGGTAATCCCAGCATCTCTACGAAATATCTTTAAGGAGCTCCAGGACGATATAGGTGTAGAACCACCGACGCACGGAAATCTCAGCGCTTGGGTATCGGAAGGAGTTCTTTTGCTTAACAGAGTTCTCACAACGCGAATTGGGCAGACGGAGGCACATACAAATTTGGGATGGCAAATCATTACCGAAGCCATCGCCCGCGAAAGCGCTAGGAGAAATCCAGTTGCAATACTGTGGGGCAAAAAGGCACAAGAACTGAATCATCTGTTTGATTTGAAGATCGAATCTGTTCATCCAAGTCCACTGAGTGCATACCGTGGCTTCTTTGGCAGTAAACCTTTTTCACGTACAAACGAAATGCTGCTGAGTACTGGCCGTTCTGCAATCAACTGGAATCTTTGAGAAAAAAATCAGGCCCGCACCTTAACGATGCGGACCTGATTTCTTCTGTGTGAACTTAGATTTAGCCAACCCAAGTATTGATTGGTGAAGATAAGAAGTAGATCATGAATAGTCCTGAAACAAGGAGAAGCAGAGGATGAACATCCTTGCGACGACCTTGGATATAACGGATTACTACGTGAGCTACAAAGCCTGCACCAATACCAACTGAGATGTTGTAGGTGAATGGCATCAAGATGATTGTGAGGAACGCTGGGATTGCAATTCCGTAATCATCCCAATCAATTGACTTGATTTGCGTCATCATGAGGAAACCTACGATTACAAGCGCAGGAGTTGCAGCCTCATAAGGAATGATTGCTACAAGAGGTGCAAGGAACGTTGTGAGCAAGAAGCAAGCACCTGTGACTACAGATGCAAGACCAGTACGTGCGCCTTCGCCAACACCAGATGCTGATTCGATGTAGCTAGTGTTAGATGAGATGCTTCCAGCTCCACCAGCTGCTGCAGCAATAGAGTCGATGAGCAGAATGCGATCGTTGTTAGGAATGTTTCCATCTCTATCAATCAATCCAGCTTCATGACCAATTGCTGTCACTGTTCCTACTGTGTCGAAGAAATCTGAAAGGAGGAGAGTAAAGACGAGCAGAATCACTGTGATCAGTGGAATGCGGTCTAGTGAACCAAAGAGATTGAATTGGCCAAATAGTCCGAAGTCTGGAGTTGCAACAACGCTATCTGGCATTGCTGGAACATTGAGTCCCCAACCTTTTGGATTCACTTTGCCAGTTGCACCATCGAAGTTTGGGCCAATTTTGAATGAAGTTTCGATAGCGACTGCAACTGCAGTTGCTACAACAATTCCGATAAGAATTGCGCCCTTGACTTTCTTCACCATCAAGCCAATAGTCAGGAAGAGACCAAGAGCAAAAACGATGATTGGCCAACCAACCAAAGTTCCGCCATCGCCGAGAGTTACAGGAACTGGACCTGTGCCGGTACGACGTACGAAACCTGCATCTACGAGGCCGATAAGTGCGATGAAGAGACCGATACCCACTGAAATCGCGACCTTAAGTTGCGCAGGTACAGCCTTAAACACTGCGGTACGAAATCCGGTAAGAACCAATACGGTGATGATTAGACCTTCAAGGACAACAAGTCCCATTGCATCTGCCCATGTCATCTTTGAGGCGATTCCAACAGCTACGAAGGTGTTAAGACCTAGGCCGGTCGCAAGTGCGAGTGGATAGTTTCCGACAACTCCCATGAGAATGGTAAGAATTCCAGCCATAAGAGCTGTCATCGCTGCAACAAGTGCAAGGTTAGGTGCATCTCCGCCACCAATAAATTTGCCATCAGCATCTTTAGCAAGACCAATGATCAATGGGTTAAGAGCGACGATATATGCCATCGTAAAGAATGTAACGAGACCACCACGGACTTCACGTCCTACGGTTGAACCGCGTTCTGAGATTTTGAAGAAAGTATCAAGCATGTCGAGCCTTCCTGATTTTGTTAACGGGGGTGTTTGCGACCCCGTGTGAAGTGACGGCTCACAGACCGAGGGAAGGCTTTAAGAATAGTTCAGAGAAATATCTATTTATTGGTCAAACGCGCCAGAATCCCTAGAAAGATGGCGACGGATTGGCCGATGAGTACCGCGAAGAGCGCAGTTCCTAGTCCAACGGTGCCACCTAAACTCCAACCGGCCAGTAACACGACGAGTTCAATGCCGAGTCTGACGCGCCCGACTCGAACCCCAGTTTTATAGTGCATTCCAGTCATAGCGCCATCTCGGGGGCCGGGGCCCAATCCGCAGGTGATGTAGAAGGCTGATCCCAAACCAACGAGAGAGATTCCTAAAAGTGCAAATATAGTTCCTGAAAAAACGTTGCTTTGTTCGGCAAAAATATGTGTTCCGATTTCAATAAAGAGTGCGATAAGAACAATGTTTGAAAGAGTTCCAAATCCCGGCTTCTCTCGCAACGGAATCCACAAAGCTAAAACACAGATGCTAATAAAAAATGTAGCCCACCCAATGGACAAATCAGTTCGTCTAGTAACTCCTTGAGCAAGTACGGTCCAAGGCGCATTGCCAATATTTCCTTGGATAAGAAGTGAATCACCGAGCCCAAATATCGCCAGTCCCATGAAGAGAATGAATACTCGCTTGAATGAAAGATCCCAACGGTGTGATCCTGTCCACGGGGTGATTGGAACAGTTTTATGCGGCTTGAGTAATCCCGCAAGGCGTGAGAAATTCATTGGGGGAGTCTATAGTTAAACAATGTTTGTAGGTCTTGGAACTCTCATCAATATTGCAGCAATCGCTGTCGGCTCATTCTTAGGTATATCTCTCGGTTCGAAGTTAGCCAGTAAGTCACAGAGCATGATTACTGATGTTTTAGGACTTATTACACTTCTTGGAGCGACATCGGCGCTTATTCCTCTTTGGTCTCCAAATTTTATTCAAGCCCTACCCAAAGGATCTTCGCTTCTATTGATTCTCGCATCAATGTTGATTGGTGGGCTTATTGGCTCCGCCTTGAACCTAGAGCAGAAGTTAGATTCTTTCGGTGAAAATTTGCGGAAACGTTTTGGCGCATCTAGTGATAGTTCCTTCATTGAAGGATTTGTTTCATCATCGCTACTTTTCGTAATCGGACCTTTAGCAATTCTGGGAAGCGTAAGTGATGGCATGTCGCAAGGAATTGACCAATTGATACTCAAATCATCCTTGGACTTCTTTGCCGCAATGGCGTTCGCTTCAACACTGGGCTGGGGAGTCATGGCTTCGATGATTCCGGTTGGAATTTATCAAGGAGCATGGACTCTTGCGGGACTTTTCCTCGGCTCAATATTGAGTGAATACCAAATAAGTGCGATGACCATTTGTGGTGGTTTGATGTTAGTCGGCATCGCATTGCGACTTCTTAACATCAAAAAGATTGCGGTGGGAAATCTATTGCCCGCCTTGGTTGTTGCACCGCTCCTAGCGACGCTCTTGCACTCGATTTAAATCGTAGATGCGTCAATAACAAAGCGATACTTAACATCGCTCTTTACTGTGCGTTCATAAGCTTGGTTGATGTAATCAGCCTTGATCACTTCAACGTCACTGACGATGTTGTTTTTTCCGCAAAAATCGAGCATCTCTTGCATCTGCGGAATCCCACCAATCATGGATCCACCAATGGATCGACGACCATTAAGTAGCGATCCAACTTCAACGGCGTATGGCTTTCCAGGTAGACCAATAACTATCAAAGTTCCGTTTAAGCGAAGCAGTGAGAGATATTGATTGATATCCAATTCAGCACTGACAGTGTTGAGAATGATGTCGAATTCTCTGGCGTGCACTTTAAACGCTGCTGGATCATTTGTTGATACAAAATGATGTGCTCCCATTGCAATTGCGTCTTTTTCTTTATTGGGGGAGTGAGAAAGAACTGTCACTTCAGCGCCCATAGCAACAGCAAATTTGACTCCCATATGCCCGAGACCACCAAGACCCATCACTGCAACTTTCTTTCCGGGACCCACGTTCCAGTGCTTAATAGGCGAGTACAAAGTAATTCCTGCGCAGAGCAATGGAGCAACGCCATCGAGTGGCAAGTTTTCAGGGATGTGAACCGCGTAATCTTCATTAATGACGAAGTAATTACTGTATCCACCCATTGCTACAGTCTTTCCATCGCGTTCCATACCGTTATAGGTGCCAGTCATGCCCTGCTCGCAGTACTGCTGTAATCCAGATTTGCAGTTATCGCAGTCGCGGCAAGAGTCAACAAAGACACCTACGCCAATGCGATCACCTACTTTGAACTTTGTTACTGAGGATCCAATGCTTGTGACGACTCCAGCAATCTCGTGACCTGGAACCATAGGAAATATCGCAGGTCCCCATTCCTCGTGAACTTGGTGAATATCAGAGTGACAAATGCCTGCATATGAAATATCCAGTGCCACATCGTGAGCACCAACTTCTCTTCTGTCGAATGAAAAAGGTACGAGTTCAGATTTAGCTTTCATTGCTGCATATGCGCGTGTGTTCATCATTTTCCTTTAGCTAGTGAATACTTATCTGACAGGGTTTAATTTTCGGTGAAGGGCAGTGGATCAAGACTCATATGACCTGAACGCGATGCACGAGCGGTTACTTTTCTCATGTGATGGCGACGGCAGAGAACCTCATAAGCAACTTCGTCACTTTTTCCCACATCTCCGACCACAACTTGTTCACCTTCGGTAACCATGACGCCGTTTACAGTTCGAGCGTTATGAGTGGCGCGAGAACCACACCAGCAGAGAGCTTCAACCTGAAGGGTGTTCACGCGATCAGCGAGCTCAACCAATCTGGCAGATCCTGGAAATAGTTTTGTTCGAAAATCAGCAAGAATTCCAAACGCGTATACATCGATTCCTAGACCATCGACAATTTTTGCTAATTGGTCGATATGTTCTGGTTGATAGAACTGGGCTTCGTCACAGATGATGTAGTCAATTCTTTCTCCCAGAGACAGATGTTCAACAACAAATTTGTGAATATCTAGAGTTACTTCAACCTCAATCGCTTCTGATTGCAAACCTAAGCGAGAGCTAATGACTCCAGAACCGGCACGATCTTTATTCGTGAAAATTAACCCTGAACGTCCGCGAGACTTATGATTGTGAGCGGTTTGAAGAGCAAGTGTTGATTTTCCACTGTCCATTGTTCCGCAGTAGTACACGAGTTCAGCCACGGGGGAATCTTGCCATGTAATGCAGAAAAGTGCCCCTTAACTTTGTAGGAAGTTAGTGTGAGATGAGCGAATGAATAGGCAGAGCCGGAAAGTTCTGGCTCAACTTCTCGCGTCCCTCGAGGGAACTAATCTCCATCAAAACGCACACTGCGACAGCATGAGCCCCAATATCAGAGAGAAGATTCAGCGCAGCTTCGAGAGTTCCTCCCGTTGCAAGTACGTCATCAACGAGAAGTACTCGTGAATCTCGCGGGACTGCATCAGTATGAATTTCTAATTCGTCAGTTCCGTACTCGAGTCCATAGCTGCGGGAAAATGTGGAGTGTGGAAGTTTCCCTTTTTTGCGAATTGGAACAAAGCCAACGTCCATCAGAGTTGCTATTGCACTTCCCAAAATGAATCCACGGGCTTCAATGCCTGCAACATAGTCATATGGCTCAGAAGTCTTCGATAACGCTGCAACGACAGATCTGAGTGCTTTGGAATCCGAAAGGAGCGGAGTGATATCTTGAAAGAGAACTCCTGGAATTGGATAGTCAGCGATTGCTCGAATTCGAGAGAGAGCTTCTGTTACTTCCACTGATCACCACCGTACTTGTGTCCGAACGGGGACTTGAACCCCGAATCCCTTGCGAGAACTAGCACCTCAAGCTAGCGCGTCTGCCAATTCCGCCACCCGGACGAGTACCCACTCGGAATATTTTCATATCTGATTGGGCCGAACTAACGAGGCAAATATATCTGTCCGCTGGCCTCGGTGCAAAAGCGTCGGTAAACAGGGGAGAATATGGGTCATGACAAGTACGTCAAAGCAGTCAGCTCTTGAATCAGAAGTCGTTTCTATCTGTCAGGATCTCATCCGAATCCCATCAGTGAATTTTGGCGAAGGTCGCGGAGACGAACGCGCTGTTGCGGAATACGTAGTCGCTTCACTCAAAGAAGTTGGCATCGATTCAACGATTTATGAATCTGCAACAAATCGTTGCAATGTTATTGCTCGTATTAAAGGAACCGATTCCTCTCGTCCCGGAATCGTTGTACATGGCCATCTCGATGTAGTTCCTGCAAACGCATCAGATTGGTCTGTTGATCCCTTTTCAGCTGAGATTAAGGACGGAATGATTTGGGGAAGAGGCGCAGTTGACATGAAGAATGTTGACGCAATGATTCTTGCAATTGTCCGTGACTGGAAAAGAAATGGTTACCAACCATCACGAGATATTGTTCTTGCTTTTTTTGCTGACGAAGAAGCTGGAATGACATTTGGGTCACGATGGATGACTGCCGAACACCCAGAGGTATTTGCTGGTTGCACTGAAGCGATTTCTGAAGTGGGCGGATTCTCGGTCACAGTTGCTGGTGGTAAAAGACTTTATTTCATTGAAGCGGCTCAAAAAGGAATCCACTGGATGAAGCTGACTGCTCTTGGACGCGCAGGGCACGGCTCAATGATGAATGAAGAGAATGCTCTTACCGCGATATCCGAAGCTGTGTCCAAGATTGGTAAACATCAGTGGCCGCAGCGTTATACAAAGACAGTCAAGATTCTTTTTCAGAAGATCGCAGAGGCAACTGGAAAACCATTTAATGCCGATGATTTGAGACCACTCTTGAAAGAAATTGGACCCACAGAGCGGATGATCGGTGCAACTCTACAAAACACCGCCAATCCCACAATGTTAGAAGCTGGCTATAAAGCGAATGTAATTCCTGGTTCTGCCTCTGCGGTGATTGATGGAAGATTTCTACCTGGCTTTGAAGACGAACTCAATGAAACAATTCGTTCGATTATTGGACCCGATATATCTATCGAAACAATTTCTCGTGACATTGCGCTGGAAGTTGATTTTGAAGGAGATTTAGTTGAAGCCATGTGCGATGCAATTCTCAAATTTGATCCGGAAGCCATTCCTGTCCCTTACTTGATGAGCGGCGGCACAGATAATAAAGCGTTGTCAGAATTAGGAATTGTTGGTTATGGGTTTAGCCCTCTGCAATTACCTGCGGATCTTGATTTCATGGCGCTATTTCACGGAGTTGATGAACGAGTTCCGGTTTCGGGTTTACATTTCGGCGTGAATGTCTTGAAGGATTTTCTCGAGAACGCTTAAGCGGATATTTCGTTTAGCACATTTCTTACAATCTCTGGAAGAACAATCTCCTCTGATTTCAAGATTCCTCGCAATTGCGCACCGGTTCTTGCGCCAACAATTGCACTAGTGATCCCAGGAGTATCTCTTACCCACGCCAATGCAACTTCTAGTGGTGCGTAACCCAATCCTTCGGCTGCAACACAGACAGCTTCAACTATGCGAGAAGGTTCTTCGCGCAAGTAGGGTTCAACATGTTTTACAAAATGGGGTGCTGCTCCTCGAGAATCACTAGGAACACCTTTTCTATATTTTCCAGTGAGAATTCCGCGGCCCAATGGAGCCCACGCAAGTAATCCGACGTGTGTATTTCGCGCACATTCAATGACTTCATTTTCTGCACTTCGATTCAACAGGGAATATTCAATCTGGTGCGTTGCAATCGGAGCTTTTGCCGAGTTAGATTTCTGAAGAGTGATTGCACGAGCGCTTTGCCATCCCGAAAAATTCGAGAGTCCAACGTAGCGAGCTTTACCGGATGAATATGCATAATCGAGAGCGGATAACGTATCTTCAAGCGGAGTATCTGAATCCCAGGAATGAATCTGCCAGATATCAACATAATCAGTTTCAAGTCGAGCAAGGGATTTATCAAGATCGGCGATCAACGATTGTCTAGAGTTATTCACTTTGCGTGCACCATCTGAAAATGAGACACCTGCTTTAGTTGCGATGACAACATCATCTCTTTTAAAGAGAGTCCCGATAAGGCCACCGATTACTCTTTCACTGTCACCATCGCCGTATGTTGAAGATGTGTCAAAAAAGTTTCCACCAGCCTCGATAAAGGCTCGGCACTGATCGGCTGCTTCGTGAGTATCTGTATCTCGACCCCATGTCATTGTTCCGAGACCAAGACGCGAAAGCATGAGCCCACTATCTCCAGCGCGCCTGATCTCCATGACGCAGACCTTAGCAAGAGCAATTCCTAAATCTCGTCATTAGAAAATTCACGATAACCTACGTGTTGTGGCACGAATAATTCTTCTCAGACATGCGCATTCTGTCGCCAATGAAAAGGGAATCCTCTCAGGGCAATTACCTGGGGTAAATCTGAGTCCAAAGGGACGTGAACAATCCGTCAATCTGGTCTCCCGAATTGGAAATTCCGGTTTTGACTCGATCCGCGTGAGTCCGATGCAGCGGTGCCACGAAACTATTCAGCCGTGGTTGGAATCTTCGCATTCATCTCAGCTGAAGAGACTGACTATCGATGACGGTTTAATTGAAATGAATTACGGTTCTTGGAGCGGGCGAGCACTGAAAGCTCTGAGTAAAGAAAAACTATGGAAGTTGATTCAAACAACGCCAAGTAAGGTGACTTTCCCTGATGGCGAACGATTTACTGCAATGCAGAAAAGGGCAGTGAATTCGATTCATGAGGCAATAGATGAGAAGAAGAATGGCGTTCACCTTTTTGTCAGTCACGGAGATGTCATCAAGGCAATCATCGCTCATCTGCTCACAATCAAACTCGATAATTTTCAATCTTTGGTAATTGATCCAGCATCCATAACGGTTCTTGAATATGACGGCGAGAAAAGCCAGCTTTTGGTTTTCAACGACACTGCTTCATCGGTCGAACGTTATGCGAATCAGAGCAAGAAGAAGAGACTTCTGCTTGGGGGCGGTTCTGGAGCGCCGACAGTGAAAAGAAGATGACCTCTCGAATCATCAATTTTGAAAATCCATTGCGCTTTGTCACAGGCACTGTTGGACTCCCAGGTGAGAGAACTTTCTTCATTCAGGTCGAGGATTCAAATAGATTGATTTCAGTATCACTTGAGAAGAGCCAAGTCCAAGCTCTTGCAGATCGCCTGGTCTATATGTTACGCGAAATAAAGCAGAATGATTCCGATGTTGTTATTTCAGTTCTCGATAAAGACGATAAACCTCTCAACACTCCAATCGAGG
>CAEZSD010000005.1_pt1 | contig 18117 bp, 18 predicted proteins | sample 7263871 | NCBI WGS metagenome assembly CAEZSD01 (sample SAMEA6813771, study PRJEB35770) | uncultured Candidatus Planktophila sp. | biome: Freshwater; feature: Freshwater reservoir; material: water | place: Czech Republic | collected 2017-04-14 | depth 0.5m m | reverse complement strand
TTCATTGGGCACCACCGCAGTATCACCATTAACACTGAAATTCCAAAGTGTCGCGCTCATGCGAAAGTGGAATAAGAGCTAGAACATGTGGCTAGTTCGTGCATCCATTTAGCATCAAAGAGGTCGAAAATCAGAGACAGATATCCCCTTGCTGAGAGTTATTCAAATGAGGGATAACGCTCTAATATTGCCCTCTAGCGTTCGAGGAGAATTCATGAGCACTGTGGTCAACCACTGGATCAACGGCGCCGAATTCATTAGTGCATCGGGTAGAACTTTCCCCGTGTACGACCCAGCTCTTGGGGTTGAAACAAAGCGAGTAGCGCTTGCTAATCAAGTTGAAATTGCAGCGGCAATCAAGTCTGCCAAGGATGCATTTCCCGGGTGGCGAGATACATCGCTTGCAAAGCGCCAACAAGTAATTTTCAAGTTTCGCGAACTGCTCAATGAACGTAAAGGTGAGCTTGCTGAAATCATTACAAGCGAACACGGAAAAGTTCTTTCCGATGCACTTGGCGAAATTACTCGTGGTCAAGAAGTTGTTGAGTTCGCGGTAGGAATCCCACATCTTCTCAAAGGTTATTACTCAGAGAATGTTTCCACTGGCGTTGATGTGTATTCAACTCGCCAACCACTTGGTGTAGTCGGAATCATTAGTCCATTCAATTTCCCTGCAATGGTGCCAATGTGGTTCTTCCCCATTGCGATTGCAGCAGGCAACACAGTTGTTATGAAGCCTTCTGAGAAAGATCCATCGGCATCAATATGGATTGCGAAGTTGTGGAAAGATGCAGGTCTTCCTGATGGCGTATTCAATGTTCTAAATGGCGATAAAGAATCAGTAGACGGACTCATTGAAAGTCCAGATGTCGAATCCATTTCATTTGTTGGCTCTACTCCTATTGCACAATACATCTACGAGAATTCTTCAAAACATGGCAAGCGAGTTCAAGCACTCGGCGGAGCAAAGAATCACATGCTCGTATTGCCTGATGCAGACTTAGAACTCGTTGCAGACTCAGCCATTAACGCAGGATTCGGAAGCGCGGGCGAACGATGCATGGCAATTTCGGTTGTCGTTGCAGTCGAGCCAGTTGCAGATCAATTAATTCCAAAGATTGTCGCGCGCATGAGCACGCTTGTTACCGGAGACGGTCGTCGCGGTTGCGACATGGGGCCACTTGTTACCCGTGAGCACCGTGACAAAGTTGCGTCCTACGTAGAAATTGCAGAAAAAGATGGTGCAGTTGTTGTCGTTGATGGTCGTAACCCACAAGTAAATGGTGAAGCTGGTGGATTCTGGCTCGGACCAACACTGATCGACAAAGTACCGACAACATCAAAGGTGTACACCGAAGAAATATTTGGACCTGTGTTATCAATTGTTCGCGTGAAGAGTTACGACGAAGGTGTTGCACTCATCAATAGCGGTGCATTCGGTAACGGAACAGCAATCTTTACTAATGACGGTGGCGCTGCACGTAGATTCCAGAATGAAGTCGAAGTCGGCATGATCGGTATCAATGTTCCGATTCCAGTACCCGTCGCGTATTACTCATTCGGTGGGTGGAAAAATTCATTATTCGGCGATACAAAAGCGCACGGCATGGAAGGTGTTCACTTCTTTACGCGCGGTAAGGCAATCACTTCTCGCTGGCTCGATCCAAGCCATGGCGGAATCAATCTAGGTTTCCCTCAGAATTAATTTATGCGCCATGACAAGTAAATGGTTTTTCCGCAAAGGCGAGCTCTCGCAAGGGCCATGGAATATTCACCTTGATGCCAATAATCCGCCCTCTAAACCTTGGGCATATACAGGACTTCGCGTCGGAGAAGTTTCAGCAACATCACATCTAGAACTTCCCGCGGATAATAATGAAAGAGTCATATTCATTCTGCAAGGCGCTGAAATCACTGTCGCGTACACATTGGCGGATGGCGAGAAAAAAGTAGAAACGCTCAACGGTCGCGAGTCTGTTTTTCATGGCCCTGCCGATGTTCTCTATCTTCCACTTAATACAGAAGCGCGCATCACTGGCCAAGCGCGCATTGCAGTTGGTGAATGCCCCGCAAAGATTGCAAAACCTGCGTCGTTAATGCGTAAAGAAGATGTACCAGTTGTGCTTCGCGGAGCCGGCCGCGAGACTCGTCAAGTTCATAATTTTGGAATGCCTGACACTCTCGATGCTGATCGCATGATTGTCTGCGAAGTCATTGTTCCTGCTGGAAACTGGTCGGGAGCGCCGTCACATAAACATGATCAGTACATCGCAGGAAAAGAATCAAACCTTGAGGAAATTTATTACTTCGAATCAGCGGTCACTCGTGGCGCATCAGTTGCGACAGAGACAAATCCTTTCGGCTATTTCCGTGGATATTCTGCCGATGAACGTGAGTACGACGTCGCCGAAGAAATTCACTCCGGAGATGTTGCACTCGTTCCATACGGATGGCATGGTCCAGCAGCTGCCGGTCCCGGATATGACCTGTATTTCTTTAATGTGATGGCAGGACCAGACCCAGATCGCGCGTGGAATGCAACAGATGATCCACACCATGCATGGGTTCGACAGGCTTGGCAAAGCCAGCAAACAGACCCAAGATTGCCCTACGGAAACTAGAGAGAGATATCAATGGCAACCCGCACAATGACTGTTGGTCAAGCGATCGTTGAATTCTTAGCGCATCAATACACCGTAGACGGAAATTATCGTGAACGAACAATCCCTGGCGTCTTCGGAATTTTTGGCCACGGAAATGTTGCCGGTATTGGTCAAGCACTTAAACAATATTCCGTAGATAACCCTTCACTTATGCCTTATTACCAAGCGCGCAACGAACAAGCGATGGTTCACGAATCAACTGCCTTTGCTCGAATCAAGCGACGTCGCGCAACATTTGCTTGCGCAGCATCTGTTGGTCCCGGTGCAACAAATATGCTCACAGGTGCAGCAGTTGCGACAACAAACCGATTGCCTGTACTTCTGCTTCCTTCGGACACATTTGCTAATCGCGCATCTGATCCAGTTTTGCAACAACTTGAGGCACCACACGATGCATCGCTTTCAGTCAACGATGCATTCAAACCACTCTCACGATACTTCGATCGCGTACAGCGCCCTGAGCAACTCTTTTCGGCACTTCTTGGTGCAATGCGGGTACTTACAGATCCAGTTGAAACCGGAGCTGTAACTATTGCGCTTCCAGAAGATGTGCAGACAGAGCTCATTGAAGTGCCAGAAGAATTCTTAGCTGATCGCGAATGGCATATTCGTCGTCCACGACCGGAAGCAGGAATCATTGCTGAAGTTGCTCGCGCAATTCGTGCATCCAAGCAACCAATGATTATTGCCGGTGGCGGAATCATTTATTCAGATGCACACGACGAGCTCAGCACGTTTGCCACACACACTGGAATTCCGGTAGCAACATCTCAAGCTGGTGTTGGTTCACTTAATTGGGATCACCCACAATGCCAAGGCGCCGTCGGTGCAACAGGTACAACCGGTGCAAATCGTTTAGCAAAGGATGCCGATCTCATTATTGGAATCGGAACCAGATACAGCGATTTCACCACTTCAAGTCGTTCAGCTTTTCAAAACCCAGATGTTAAATTTATTAATATCAACGTCGCCTCATTTGATGCTTTCAAACATGGAAGTGCGCTACCTGTAGTTGCCGATGCCCGTGAAGCCATTACGGAACTGACTGCAGAGCTCAAGGGCTACTCAGTCTCTGCAGAGTATGCGGCGAAATCCAAGAAAGAAAAGGCTGAGTGGGATGCCACAGTGGATGCCGCTTTCGTCGATCAAAAGCGAGTCCGTCCAAGTCAGACAGAAATTATCCATGCAGTGCAATCAGCATCCGATGCACAGGACACAGTTATATGTGCAGCGGGTTCTTTACCTGGTGATTTACATAAGTTGTGGAGAGTTCGATCGCCACTTGGATATCACATCGAATATGCATTTAGTTGCATGGGATACGAAATCGCTGCAGGTGTGGGCGCTGCTCGTGCAGGTGCAACTCCAATTGTCATGGTCGGAGATGGTTCATATTTAATGATGCACACTGAAATTGTCTCTGCAGTAGCCGAAAGAATTAAATTCATCATCGTGTTAATTCAAAATCACGGTTACGCATCAATTGGCAATCTCTCCGAGAGCATCGGCTCCCAGCGATTCGGAACAAAATACAGATTCCACAATTCCAAGGAAAACAATTTTGAATCTGGTGACGTGCTCCCAGTAGACCTAGCAACAAATGCCGAGAGTCTTGGCATCAATGTAATCAGAATTGAAGAGAGCCCCAACGCAATTTCAGATTTACACGAAGCTGTAAAAGCTGCCAAGAAGTTAGACATTGCGACTCTCATTCACATCAACAGCGATCCACTTTTGAATTCACCAAGTGGCGAAGGCTGGTGGGATGTTCCAATTGCACCCGTTTCAACTCTTGAAAGCACACAGAAGGCCTACAAAAATTACACAGAGGCGCTCAAACTTCAACGTCCATTGCTCGGTAATGGGATGAAAGATAAAAACTAGGGGAAAACAATGACTCAACAAATCCGCGTCGGTACTGCTCCTGATTCATGGGGAGTCTGGTTTCCCAATGAACCTCATCAAGTTCCATGGAATCGTTTTCTCGATGAAGCAGTCGAAGCTGGCTATCACTGGATTGAACTTGGACCTTACGGATATCTACCTACTGATCCAAAACAACTTGAGGATGAACTTGGTAAACGCAATCTCAAGATGACTGCCGGAACTGTATTTACAGGTTTTCATAAAGAAGATGAGAGCCAATGGCAACGTGCATGGGACCAAGCACTTGCTGTTGCAACCCTAGTTTCACAACTAGGCGTTGAACACCTTGTTGTTATTCCAGATTTGTGGCGCGATGACAAGACAGGCCAAGCACGCGAATCTCGCACCCTGACAAACGAACAATGGAAGCGACTTGCGGCAGGCCATGACAAATTAGGTAAGGCTCTGCTTGAAGAATTCGGTATTCATCAGCAGTTCCATTCACATGCTGATAGCCACATTGGTACATATCAAGAAGTAGAACGACTATTGCAAGAGACAGATAAGAAATATACAAATCTCTGTCTTGATACTGGCCACTTCGCTTACTACTTAGGTGACAACATCAAGATGATGAATGCGTATCCAGAGCGCATTGGATATCTGCACCTCAAGCAAGTTCACCCAGACATTTTGGCTGACACTCTCAAGAATGATCTTCCATTTGTTGATGCAGTATCTAAAGGTGTTATGACAGAGCCTGGTTTTGAAGGTGTTCCAAAGTTCGCACCAATTATCGAGCGCGCACTTGAGATTAACCCAGAAATTTTCGCAATCATTGAACAAGATATGTATGGCTGTCCCGTCGACATGCCATTTGCAATTGCGCAACGCACACGTGAACATATCTTGGCCGCGACTCGCGCTGCCCGAGTCAAGTAAGGATAGTAATGACAACTTCACCATTTCTTTATATGAAGCAGAACTCGCAAACAGTTCTGTGGAATGACTCAGCCGATCCGAAAGAACTTAAAGATGCACTTACTTGGGGCATCGTCGGTGCTACATGTAACCCAGTGATTGCTCTGAGCGCTCTGAAAGCAGATAAGGATTACTGGAATTCACGCATTAAGGATTACGCAGCAAAGAATCCAACAGCTACAGAAGATCACATCGGCTGGGAGATGGTCAAAGAACTCTCTATCAACGCAGCAAAGTTATTTGAAGCAGAATTCGAAAAGTACAACGGACGCAACGGGCGACTTTCCATTCAAACCGATCCCCGTAATTTTAGAAGTGCCGAAAAACTGACAGCCCAGGCAGTTGAGTTTTCAAAACTTGCTAAGAATATGATTGTAAAAATTCCCGTGACAACTGAAGCAATTGCTGCATTCGAAGAGGCTACATACCAAGGCGTCAGTCTCAATGCGACAGTTTCATTCTCTGTTGCACAGACTGTGGCTGTTGCAGAAGCAATCGAGCGCGGTTTAAAACGTCGTGAAGCAGAGGGCAAAGACATCTCGCAGATGGGTCCAGTCTGCACAATCATGGTTGGACGCGTAGATGACTGGGTAAAAGTTTCAGCTGAAAAAGCTGGCGTGACTGTTGATCCCGGCATTATGGAATGGGCAGGTGTTGCAGTATTTAGACATGCCCACAAGATTTACCAAGAGCGCGGATATCGCACGCGTTTACTCTCTGCAGCATTTAGAAACCATATGCACTGGAGTGAAATTATTGGTGGGGATTCAGTGATCTCTCCCCCATACGCATGGCAAGTACGCATCAACAAGTCAGGAATTGTTCCAAACCTCAACAGCGTCAATGAACCAATTGAAGCGCGCATCCTTGAACCACTCTTGACTCACCTTCCTGAGTTTAGAAAGATGTACGACGTAGACGGTTTAAAGGTTGAGGAATTCACCAATTTTGGTGCAACTCTTCGCACCTTACGGGGCTTCTTACAATCAGTGAATGATCTCGAGTCGCTGGTTCGAGATGTCACAGTTCCGAATCCAGATAAATAAGCCACGACAAAAGGAAAAACATGACCACTCTGCCAAAGCCACATATATTTAAATCATCAGAATCAAAACCACTTCGTTGGGGAATTTTTGGCGCGGGTTGGATCGCAGATGCAATGATGAAGACTGCTCAGAAGAACTCTGATCAGAAATTTGTGGCCGTGGCATCACGTACTCCTGGCAAGGCAGAAGCATTTGCAAAGACTTTCAATATGGAGTCAGCTCATAATTCTTATGAAGAGCTTGCAGCCCGCGAGGATATCGATGCAATCTATATTGCAACTCTTCCTTCTGACCGCTTGGAAGTTGCTCTTATTGCTATCAATGCCGGCAAACATGTCTTGATCGAAAAGCCAATCACGATGGATTTAGCAGAAGCAGAACAAATCTACGCAGCTGCAAAGAAGATGAAGGTGTTGGCTGTCGAGGCAATGTGGACTCGTTTCTTGCCTCAGATGGATATTGCGCGCCAGCTTGTCAGCGATGGAACTCTCGGTGAAATTGACTTAGTTATTTCAAACTTCTGCCAAGCTAATCTCGCTGTTCCAAGACTCTTCACACTAGGTGGTGGAAATCCAATTATCGATATGGGTATCTATCCAATTGCCTTCTCGCAACAATTCCTTGGTGACCCTAGAGAGATTCACTCCTTTGGAAAGCTGCATCCAAATCAAATTGATGAAGAAACTCATGCATTTATGCGATTTGAAAGTGGGGCACGTTCAAACTTCGTACTCTCAGCACGTACATCTCTTCCAATTTGGGGAGCAGTCTCTGGAAAGAATGGCGCAATATCTTTCGGAACTCCTTGGTTTACACCTACTTCAATCACGCTTCACGGAAACGGTCTCAATGATCCGCTGGCAACATGGGAAGACGATTTAGGAATGCCTGCTCACTTGGGACTTATTCACCAGGTTCACGCATTTGCTCAATACCTCGAACAAGGTTTGCTAGAAGCACCTCTCTATACACATAAAGAGTCACTTGCCAATATTGATACAGCGTTAAAAATTGCTCACCAAATCGGAACAATTACTAAATAACTCCTAGATAGGATTCACACATGACAAAGAAGATTAGATTCGCAATTATTGGTGCAGGACGTATTGGTTATGTTCACGCAGGTAGCGTCTCAGAAAATCCAAGTGCAGAACTTGTCTACGTTGTAGATCCTTTCAAGGAATCAGCAGATAAAGTGATTTCGGCTTTTGGCGGAAAGTACTCTTCAGACCCAGAAGCAGTCATCAATTCCGGTGAAGTCGATGCAGTCATTATTGGTTCTCCTACGCCAACACATGTCCCGCTTCTGACAACGGCAATCAAAGCTGGTGTTCACGCCTTGTGTGAAAAGCCAATTGATCTTGATATTAAGAATGTCGATGCATTACGAGCAACTGCTAACTCCGCAAAGACAAATGTCACCATCGGCTTCAATCAACGCCAAGATCCACATTTTAAGGAAGTTAAATCGCGCGTAGCAAAAGGCGAAGTTGGACAGGTTGAACAAGTAGTAATTACAAGCCGCGATCCTGGTCCAGCTCCTCAGGCATATATAGCTATTTCCGGTGGAATTTTCCGTGACATGACGATTCACGATTTCGACCTTGCACGTTACTTTGTTCCAAATATTGTTGAAGTTTCAGCAACAGGAACAAATAGTTTCTGCGATTACATCAAGGAAGAGAACGACTTCGACAACATTTGCGTTGTCCTTAAAGGTGCCAACAATGAGATTGTCACAATTTTGAACTCACGCCACTCTGCATATGGTTATGACCAACGCCTTGAAGTTTTCGGCGATAAGGGAATGCTGACTGTCGGTAATTTGAAGAACACTGTCGTTGAATACTCATCAAAGGATGTCTCATCAGCTGCGGAGCCACTCATGAACTTTTTCCTTGAGCGATATGCGGCGGCTTATCGCAACGAATTAGCGCTCTTCATTCAGGGAATCTCTGAAGGAAAAGTTCTGGGGTCTACCTTTGATGATGGTCGTGCAGCTCTGATTTTGGCTGATGCGGCTCACGAATCTGCACGAACAGGTAAATCTGTAAAAGTTAACTTGAATTAATCTGGGAAGTGGCAGGCAACTTGTGATGCACCAATCTGAACCAAAGTGGGTTCAGTTGTGCGGCACTTATCTTGAGCTTTCCAGCAACGAGTATTAAATACACAACCAGTTGGTGGGTTTACTGGATTTGGAATGTCTCCGCTCAAAATTATTTGTTCGCGCTTGCGCTCTGTTACAGGATCCGGAAGTGGAATCGCAGAGAGAAGTGCTTTTGTATATGGGTGATGCGGAGTCTTATAAAGCTCTGTCGTTGGTGCCAGCTCCATAATTTTTCCAAGGTACATCACTGCAACGCGTTGGGAAATATGTTGCACAACAGATAAATCATGAGCAATAAAGAGATATGACAAACCGAAATCATCGCGCAAGTCATCGAGAAGATTAATAACCTGCGCTTGAATTGATACATCGAGTGCGGAGACTGGTTCGTCGCAAACGATAAATTTTGGCTTTAAAGCAAGTGCTCGCGCAATACCAATACGTTGGCGTTGCCCACCTGAGAACTCGTGTGGATAGCGGTTGTAATGTTCTGGGTTTAATCCGACTCGATCCATCAGATCTTGCACCGCACGCTTTACGCCATTTTCAGGAGTAATTTTCTGGATTTCATAAGAGGCGGCGATGATTGAACCGATTGTGTGGCGTGGGTTGAGAGATGAATATGGATCCTGAAAAATCATCTGCATCTGTGTGCGAAGTGGCTTCATTTTCGCCGCTGAGTAATTGGTGATGTCTTCGCCTTCAAATTTAATTGTGCCTGAAGTTGGTTCATATAACTTCAAAATAGTGCGACCTGCAGTTGATTTACCACAACCAGATTCGCCTACAAGCCCCAAAGTTTCACCGGCGTTGAGGGTAAATGAAATGCCATTAACTGCTTTGTTATCGCCTTTAACTTTGGAGAATATTCCTTGGGATTGAATTGGGAAAAACTTACTTAAGTTTGTCACTTCAAGGATTGGAGATGTCATTATGCGCGCACTCCTTCACCTAGAAAGCAACGAGCGCTGTGATTATCAGCGCGAAGAGTGAGCTCTGGATGTGTGGTCAGGCACTTATTGCCTGCAACTTCACTGATTCGAGAGCAACGAGGTGCAAATGAACATCCGTCTGGCAGAGAAATCATTGAAGGAGGCTGTCCAGGAATAGCTACAAGTCGATCGGTGTGTGGACGATCAAGACGAGGAACTGAATCAAGTAATCCCTGTGTGTATGGCATTGCAGGTTTTGCGTAGAGATCAAAGACGCCCGCACTTTCTACAATTCGTCCTGCGTACATGACATTTACTCGATCGGCAGCACCTGCAACAACACCTAAGTCGTGTGTAATCAAAATAATTGCCATCTTGAATTCGCGTTGCAGATCCTTAAGTAGACCCAGAATCTGCGCTTGAACTGTCACATCCAGTGCTGTAGTTGGTTCATCTGCAATCAGTAAAGATGGGTTATTTACTAAAGCCATCGCAATCATTACACGTTGGCGCATTCCGCCAGAAAATTGATGTGGGAAAGAATTAATTCTCGAGGCAGGGTCTGGGATCCCGACAAGTCCAAGAAGTTCAATAGCTCGCGCTTTGCTGACTTCAGGATCAACTTTATTGTGTACTTGGTGCGCTTCGATAATTTGGTCGCCGATAGAGAAGTAGGGATGAAGCGAAGACATTGGATCTTGGAAAATCATTGAAATATCTTGACCGCGATATTTTTGTAACTCATTTGGATCCATACCAAGTAAATCGATGTCACCTGTATGAGACTTGAACATCGCGCTGCCCGAAATCTGAGTTGTGTTGGTGTTGAGTAAGCCCATCAAAGCCAAATTCGTTACAGTTTTTCCAGAACCTGACTCACCAACAATCGCAAGAGTCTCGCCAGCACTAACAGAAAATGAAATGTCGTTGACGGCACGGACAACACCATCCGGAGTTGGGAAACCGACGCTGAGATTTTTTACATCAAGAATTGTCATGCGATTCGCACTCTCGGATCGATAAATGCGTACAAAATATCCACGATGAGATTCATGATGACCACAATTGCAGCAGCAAGAAGTGTTGTCGCAACAATAATCGGAAGGTCGTATTCAATTACTGCACTAATTGCTAAACGGCCCAGTCCTGGAAGATTAAAGACGGATTCGGTCAGAATCGCACCACCAAGTAATCCAGCAAAATCCAAACCCGCCATCGTAATAATCGGTGCAAGTGCTGCGCGCAGTGTGTGTTTTCCAAGGATTTCAGATTCTGGAAGACCTTTTGCGCGAGCAGTACGAATGTAATCTTCATTCGAAGTTTCAATCACTGCGCTGCGAACAAAGCGGGTATATAAAGCCGCGTATGCAAATGCAAGAGTTACCCATGGCAAGAATAAAATTTGCGCCCATTCATATGGATCTTCAAGAAATGGCGTGTAGTTACCCGCAGGGAAAGGCATGAGATGCCATTTGATAACCACAAATACCAAGAGCAACAAACCAGTAAGGAATGTTGGAAGTGAAGTACCGACTAAAACGAATACTGTGCTTGCGCTATCAACAAACTTTCCACGGTATCTGGCAGCAAGAACGCCGAGACCGATTCCCACAATAAGCCACAACACCAGTGCTCCGATAGCAAGTGAGAGTGTTACTGGAAGTGCTTCAGAGATAAGTGTGGTGACGCAAGAGTGCTCTTGGAATGAATATCCAAGACTTGGCGCAGGGCAATTAATAAGAGCCGCGCCTTCTCCGTAAGAACGGCCTAGAAATAGACCTTTAATAAATACCCAGTACTGAGTCAGGAATGGAAGGTCATAACCAAGTCGATGTCGGTTAGCTTCGATGATTCCAGGATCATTGCAATTCTTTCCGCATGTTAAGGCTGCGGGATCAAATGGCAAGAAAGCAAAAATTACATACACGGTAAAACTAACGCCAAGCAAAATAAGGAAAGTGACACCTAAGCGTCGTGTTATATAACTAAGCATCATCTCCCTTTCTGTAAATATTTATTGACTAGTTCGTAGTACTGCGTAGGTCTGAGTGTATTTATTCACCCAGACCTACGCAGTTTTATTTACGTATTCACTACGTGTTACTTATTACTTGATGTAGATGTCACCGAATGAAGGTGCACCCTGTGGCTCCCAGAAGAAGACTCCGCCAAGGCCTGAGCCCCACATTTCTTGAGTCTTCGAGAAGATGCCAGGAACAATCCACATCTGATCAACTACGTACTGATTAAGTTCAGCCCACATTTGACCTTGCTTCTTGCGATCTGGCTCTGCGAGTGCTGCATCTGACTTCTTCTTAAATGCAGCGTATGCAGCGTCATCCCAGTTCTGTGACATTGGGAATCCGCCTTCTTTTGTGAAGAGCTCTGGAATAACTGTTGAAGCGTTAGCCCAGTCTGGAGCCCATCCACCAGCAGAGATATCTGATTGCTTTGTAGCATCAAGAACAACTGCATAGTAAGAACCTGGCTCGATGAAGTTAAACTTCATAACGATTCCAGCATTCTTCATCATTGAGTCGATCCAGATAGCTGCACCCTTTTTATTGGTTTCAGAATCTGCTGTATCAAATACAAGTCCACGCTTTGGATCTGTTGCGCGTGCATACTCGGTTGGGCAAGTTGTCTTTGCCTTTGCCATGAGTGCCTTTGCAGCATCTGCGTTACCTGCAGGCTTAAAGTCTTCTAGACCTGTGACCTTCTTGTAGTCGAGTCCCATAAGTGGCTTGATTGCACCATCTGCTGGGTCTCCACCGAATGCAGCTCCACCTGCGAGCTGAAGAAGTCCTGCTGCATCCTTCGCGAAGTACACCGCGCGACGAATTTCAAGGCAAGGAACTTTCTTTACGTTAAATGCTGCATAACGTACGTATGGATCGTAAACGTTAAGTGCGCGTGCTTCGAATGCCTTCTTTGGGTCACCCTTGTCATCAAAGACTGTTGGGAGATTTGTAGGAAGGATTCCGTCAAGTGACATTGAGTTCTTCTCTGAATCGCTCAATACCAACTGATCGCGAACTTCTTCAGCAAGACCGAAGCGAACAACGATCTTGTCTGGGTAAGCGTTACGAATTGGGTCTGACTTCTTTGACCACTTGTCGTTACGAACAAGAACCATCTCGTCCTTAGCCTTGTACTTCTGGATCTTGTATGGACCAGATGAAACTGGAGCTAGGTCGTATGTATCTCCTGTGTCTTTAGCCTTTGGAACTGGGCTAAATGAAAGATATGTAACGGTGTAGTTGAAGTCGCCAACTGCGCGCTTCAAATTGAATGTAATTGTCTTATTGTCTTCAGAACATGTAACAGCCTTGTCGTATGCAGCTGTGTCATTGTCCTTAGTTGAATATGGACCCTTATATACAGATGAACCGTCTTTTGCTGATGGAATATCGAGCATAGAGATTGCATATGTAGGACCATCAGTAATTACATCAGTTGCGAATGTACGTGAAACTCCGTACTTAATGTCTTCGCAAGTAATTGCTGAACCATCTTCAAATGTAACGCCATCGCGGAGAGTGAACTCCCATGTTTTATTTCCATTTGATGAGCGGCCTGTATCTGTCGCTAGGTCAGGTACAACTGCTGATCCTGCACTACCTTCTGCACGAGCATAAGCAGTCAATGTGCGGTGCATATAAGAACCGAACCACGCAATGTGTTGTCCGGTGTAGTTGCGGTTTGGATCTGCGTGAGTCCATGCCTCAGAGTGGGTCAGATAAGTGATTGTTCCACCCTCTGAAGCGCCTGAACCTGAACGCACAACAAAGCCACCAACAAGCAAAGCAACTACAGCTGCTGCTGCAATTAACTTACCGTTCTTGCCTTTGAGATTGAACATGAGTTCTCCTTTTGTTTTGGGTACTACATCCCTGATTCATGCATGAAAGCAGGGAATTCTTTAGGTGAGTTCGCTCTTCGGGTCGAGCGCATCTCGTACTGCATCTCCAAGCAAGTTGAAGGAAAGCACTACGAGGATGAGAGATACAGATGGAATCAAGAAATAGGTTGGTTCGCTCATGACATATTTAATTGAGTCAGAGATAAGTAAGCCCCATGTTGCAGCTGGTGGTTGCACGCCGATTCCAAGATAAGAATAAATTGCTTCTGCCGCCAAGTAGCCGGGAAGAGCAAGTGATAAATACACAATTACCGGAGTCCAGAGATTAGGCAATAACTCTTTGAAAATGATTCTTGTGTGGCTAGCTCCAAGTGCGCGAGAAGCAAGAATGAAATCTCGCTCGCGCAATGAAAGCGCCTGCGAGCGCATGATGCGAGAAAAATATGGCCAGCCGAAGAGTGCAAGAATGAGAATCAAATAAATAACTCGCGCAGAGTTATCGTGAGCCAAACCAGATTTTTCGATACGAGCAATCATGGGCGCACTCAAAGCGATGATCATAAAAAATGATGGGAACGCAAGAAGAAAATCGGTCAGTCTTCCCAGAACTGAATCAGTGCGACCTCTGAAATAACCTGCGACGACTCCGGCCATCAAACCGATAAAAACTGTTGTCAGTGTTGCAATCGCGGCAACAAGAAATGAAATGCGAGCGCCATAAATGAGTCGGGCAAGAATGTCGTAACCGATACCGGGCTCAACGCCAAGTGGGTGATTCCAACTTATTCCGCCGAAGTTTCCGATTGTTTCTCCGCGAGCAGTGATTGCACTTGAATCGCGTTCGTTGGGATCAATGTTGATTGCCCAAGAGATAAGGGGCGCAAACACGGCCGCGCTTACGAAGAATAAAGAGGTACCAAGTGATGCCATACCAACTTTGTTCTTCTTAAATTTGCGCCAGGCTAAATCTCGCGGGCTCCTACTGGTGAGTATCTGAGCCTGGGGTGCTTCCTTCAGCGCCCCTGAATCTCTCGCCATCATTCGGGCAACGGTAGTCCTCGCCACGCCTATTCGCAATCAACTTGCAGAAAGGATTGAGCGCGCTACCTCTCAATTCACCCCGTTGGCTAGGGGCTCCCCTACGCTTTTCCCATGACTTTTACAGGACTAAACATCGTTGGCATCATCGTGGCATTCGGCTTCTCATTCGTAAGTGGAGCGATCTGGTTCGGCCCAAAAACTTTCTACCCAATCTGGATGAAAGAGCGCGGAATTGCATCAGGGCAGCTCAATTCGAATCAGAATAAGCCAGTACTTCTATTTGGCGGAACAATTCTCGGCGTCCTCATTCAAACACTCGTCCTTGGATTAATTATTAATTCACTGGGAGATGATGTTTCCGTTTCCACTGGCGCAGTTGTTGGTTTTGCACTCGGTGTCGGTATTGCAGCCTTTGCCTCTCTTTCGCACAGACTCTTCGGTGGAGAAAGCTTAAAAGTGTGGATTATCGAAACCGCAAATGATGCAATCAATCTCACTGTTGCTGGAGCAATAATCGCGTTCTTTAATTAAGTTCGAATTAGCCAAGTAACGGGCGTAATTCAACTTTACGATTGCAAGCCTGCGATCCTTCAAATGCAAGGTCGCGTGCTTGCGAGATATCTTCTGCTTGAATCAACCAGAATCCGCTGAAGTTTTCTTCTGCGCTAAAGAGCGGTTTCAGCGTCTCAATTTGTGCACCGGAACGATTATCAATGACATTGCCTTCAGATGGCGCAGAAAGTCCACCAGCAAATATCCAGTGACCTTGTGATTGAAGTTTCTCGTTGAAGATATCGATGGTGCGCATTTCATCTTCGGTTCCTGAATTGGAACGATTATCAATGACAAAAATAATGAACTGCTTGCTCATATGAAAATCATACGATGGACGGATGGGTTTAAACTAGAGGCGTGCACGAATATGAAAAAGAAGCTCAAGAGCGTTGGGGAAATACGGATGCGTATCGCCAATCCCATAACCGAACTTCAGGTTATTCCAAAGAGGATTTTGCCGCAGCCAAAATAGATCAAGAAGCAGCAACCGAGCTCTTTGTTTATGCCTTTGGAAATGGACTTGAAATCACATCCGAAAAAGCGCAAGCAGCTGTACTCGCACACCGCGAAGCAATCACTAAATGGTTTTATGACTGCTCGCCCGAGATGCAAAAACAATTGGCAGTTATGTATGTTCAGGATAAGAGATTTAAGGAGTATTACGACGGTCGCGTACGTGGTTTAGCGCAATACGTTCATGATGCTATTTGGGCTCAGTGACTAAATAAACGCGAAGCCAGAAGTCTTTTCTCTAATTTCAAAAGCCCATAGGCAATTGCAATTACTGCAACTATGACTAACGGATACACAACATATTTATTCGAATCATTTGCCAGGTTCTGAATTGAAAGTAGTCCCAGACGCCCATGTACCAAGAACAGCGGATATGTGATTGCCCCTGCGATTCCAGCCCATTTAAAACTGATACTGCTGATCTTTGAATTCAGTGTTGCAAGAATCAGTACGAACGCAACCGTGACGAGAATTGCGACCACGTATTTGTTGTAAGTCGTGTTTCGATGAACAGCTAGCGCCTCGCTCTTGGTCATTCGGGTTTCTACTGCGCACACATATGCAGCCAACAAACTGAGCCCTCTTAAGGTTGTTAATCCCCACTCTCGGATTGAAAAGATGATTGCCCCGCCGGTAATGAGTGCGAAGTAACCAGAGAAATACCATATGTCGAATTGGGGTAAATCAAAAAGATTCCAAAAACAAATGATGATTGCCCACCAAGAGAAAATATTTGGTAAGTGCTTGCCAATTCCTATCGCTAATACAATTGTGACAAAGACATAGAGCTGAAGCTCTCGTGCTAGAAACCAGTGCGCCGCATCTACCCAATCCTGTCCAAATGCGGTTGGGAACATTGTTAAATTCCACAGCGCCTTAGAAAGTTGTGGACCTTTATTACTCCAGAAGGGCAGATTGGTTATCGCGTAAATAACGATGATCGCCATCCAGTACATGGGATACAGGCGAATGAAGCGCTTCTTTACAAAATCACGAGCAGTGCGATTCTGAGTCGAGTAAAGAATGACAAAGCCGCTAATTAAGAAGAAGAGCTCGACACCTAAATATCCATACTTAGCGATGCTCGCAAAGCCAGGTAACGAGACCGAATCTACGGTGCCTTTAGAGATTCCATTGAAGAAGTAGTGAAAAGTAATTACTGATCCAAGTGCCAAGACACGTAGCAAGTCCAGATAATCCAGTCTTTTTGAATGGCTCTTCATTTACAAATAATAGCGTTCGGGAATAACCAGCAAGCTATAGCCACACTTCAGAAATCTCTTCAGGCACTAGAGAAGCCGACACGATGTATCTTTTTGGAGCATTTCCAATGAATCTAAATGGGTAACAGGTTGAAAGCGTAAGAGTTGCATCAGAGGTGGGGACAATTACCGTCAAGTCATTCTTATCTACTATTCGAATCCTTTTTACTTGATAAATATATGTACCTGTACCAGTTCCGATTACTACAAAGTCTCCAATTTTTACTTTATCTAAGTGTGAGAAAACAGTATCTCTATGTCCGGCGAGAACAGAATTATCTTGCCTTCCTGGCATCACACTACGGATGTAATGACCTACACCTTTTGCGAGAGACTTACTATCGGTACCTTCGAAGATTTTTATTGTTCGTTTAAGCCTAGGTATTGAAATTGTTCCAATAAATTCACCACTCTTCACGACTTGGCGTGAAATTTGTGGTGTCGAAGTTTCTGGGAGAGTAAGGCTTGTCGCCGGAAGATAGAGAAGACTCTGCTCTGCAACTGCGCTCTTGATCTTTCCAGCTACGCTTGCGGAAATAACAATTCCCCCGACTATCGAAATAGTCGAGAGAACTGCTATCAATCGATACCGAAGTGAAGACTTCATTTTATCGAGGTCGTTGAACTACTTGACCAACAACTTCTTACTACTCAGACCAATTACTCCAAGTAAAACTAGCCCTCCACCAAGAAGTAACTCATTTCCCCAAGGAAGTGATGTATTCGGAAGACCGCCACCAGATTCAGTTGGTTCAGCTACATCTGTTGGAGTTGGAGAAAGTGTTTCACTCACGTCAACAGAATCTGTCATTGGATTCATATCAAAGTTTGTACGAATTACAGTGACTTCTTGGCCAGGATTTAAGTGAATGGATCCGCCAAGACTTACTGGTCCGCTCCATGTGCCGCGATAACCAGAAACACGCTCTTCGCTAAGAATGTAATCCCCAGTTTGCAAAGTATAAAGAAGAGTCTCCCTATAAGCCGGAAGAATTCACTTCTGGCCTAATCCAGAGGTTTCCCCATACTTTTTCCCGTAAAAACTTGTAAATACTTTTATGAACTTTTATACGCTAGAACCTGCTGGTGGCGTCGTGGGAAACACTTCGATATCCCAAAGCGCGGCTAGCGGAAGTGAGTGGATGGTTTCTAGGACACCTTGATCGTCTTGGCCGAATGCCTCAAGAAAGACTGTGCGCTTAGGCATCGCAACTTTGATGCTCCCCAACAAACCTTGCTCTTCCAATAATTTAGCCTGCACTTGCTCTGCTGGAATTAGTGCACGA
>CAEZSD010000004.1_pt1 | contig 20117 bp, 18 predicted proteins | sample 7263871 | NCBI WGS metagenome assembly CAEZSD01 (sample SAMEA6813771, study PRJEB35770) | uncultured Candidatus Planktophila sp. | biome: Freshwater; feature: Freshwater reservoir; material: water | place: Czech Republic | collected 2017-04-14 | depth 0.5m m | reverse complement strand
CTAGTCTCAGAAATTCACGCACAGGGAAAGAATGTAGTTGTTGTAGGCGGAACAGGTCTTTACATTAAAGCCTTACTTGATGACCTAAACTTTCCAGATACCGATCCAGCCGTTCGAGAAAAATTAGAAGCAGAAGCTCTCGAGCTTGGAGCACAATCTCTTTACGAACGATTACAGCAACTCGATCCTGCTGCGGCGCTGGCGATTGATCGAGCAAATACCAGACGCGTGATCAGAGCACTAGAAGTTATTGAAATTACAGGCAAGCCATTTACAGCAAATTTACCTCGTGAAGATAGTACGCAATATCCAGATGCTCTTCAGTGTGGGCTTGTCATGGATCGCGAACACTTGCGTACTCGCATTGATGATCGAGTTGATTTGATGTGGGAGAAAGGTTTTGTCGCAGAAGTTGACTCGCTTATTCGGGATGGAATCCTCGATGGAGTGACAGCGCAACGAGCGATCGGATACTCGTCATTGATTGCGATGCGTGCAGGAAAAATGAGTGAGGGTGAAGCTAAGGAAGAGACAAAGCGGGCGACTCGACAATATGCTCGACGTCAAGAAACGTGGTTCTCACGAGATGCACGAATTAACTGGATTTCACCTCAATCAGATCGATTCGCAACAATCATGCAGAAGATAAACTCGTAACCTATGACCGATTCAGTTATAGCCACATATGGCCACGGAACCGAGAATGATTTCGTCATCCTCTTTGATCCTGATGACTCAATCAAAGTTTCCGAAACTGCAATTGCTGCTATGTGTAATCGTGCGACAGGAATCGGTGCAGACGGATTTATTAAAATTGTAGAAAAGGGCTCACACTGGTTTATGGATTATCGAAATGCCGATGGTTCAATTGCCGAAATGTGTGGCAACGGGATTCGCGTTATGGCTAAATATTTGGTCGTCCATGGACATCAACCAGAAGGAATCTTTGCAATAGATACACGTGCAGGTTTGAAGCATCTGCGCGTACCTCTTGATGGAGATATATCCGTCAACATGGGGCACGTGACAGATGAAATGGAAGAAGTTTCAGCCACTATCAATGGAAAAAGCTGGAATGGATTTAATATCAATGTAGGTAACCCTCACGCAGTTGTATTCATGGATGATTTAAATGAGCTTGGAACGTTAGAACATGCTCCAACTGTTACGCCACAGAGTTCTTATCCTGAAGGCGTCAATGTTGAGTTTGTAGAAATTTTGCCAAATCATGAAGCGCGCATGCGGGTACATGAACGCGGTAGTGGAGAGACTCGTTCGTGCGGTACCGGAACGTGCGCAGTAGCGCTAGCGGCAACTCTTAAGAGTGGTGAAAATTTGCCAGCGCGCTGGACTATTTATCCTCCAGGTGGACGTCTCATTGTTGATATTGATGGACATTCAAATGCAACTCTCATTGGTCCTGCCGAACTTATTGGCGACCACGACATTAGTTCATACCTTCATTAATGACTGAAAATATGTCCGATTCACGAGATCCGTATGACAAGCTTTTTGAAGACTTGCTCCGCGAGAGTGCTCGTGCGGCATCTGATTTTGATTCAGATGAAGCAGAGTGGCAAGAAAATGACCAGCAAGAACTCATTGATCGCAATGCTCTGCGAAGGATTAAGAGTTTCTCAACTGAACTTCAAGATATTTCAGATGCTGAATATCGTCAGCTACAACTTGAACGAGTAGTTCTCGTTGGTGTCTGGACAGAAGGCACTGCAGAGATGGCAGAGAATTCTCTGGCAGAGTTAAAAGCACTTGCCGAAACTGCAGGCTCTGAAGTTCTTGAGGGACTGATTCAACGCAGAGATAAACCAGATCCTTCAACATATATCGGTTCAGGAAAACTCATTGAACTCAGACAAATAGTTGTAGCAACAGGTGCGGATACAGTCGTGTGCGACGGAGAATTATCACCATCACAATTGCGCACACTGGAAGAGAAGTTGAAAGTAAAGGTTGTTGATCGCGTTGCACTTATTCTCGATATATTCGCGCAGCATGCCAAAAGCAAAGAAGGTAAGGCGCAAGTTGAGTTAGCTCAGATTGCTTACCTGTTACCTCGATTACGTGGTTGGGGAGATTCTCTCTCACGGCAAGTGGGTGGCCGAGCTGCTGGCGGAGCAGGTATTGGTGGTCGCGGACCAGGTGAAACCAAGATTGAAACTGATCGTCGTCGCATCAGAGATAAAATGGCAAAGCTTCGCAAAGAAATTGCAGAGATGAAGACGTCTCGTGATACAAAACGTCAAGAGCGTAAGAGATTTAATATCCCATCTGTCGCCATCACTGGTTATACCAACGCAGGAAAGTCTTCACTTCTCAATGCGCTCACAGGGGCAGGCGTCCTTGTTGAGAACGCACTCTTTGCAACTCTTGATCCCACCGTTCGAAAGTGCGAAACATCCGAAGGGCGGGTTTACACACTTTCAGATACCGTTGGTTTCGTCAGGCATTTGCCGCATCAACTTATCGATGCCTTTAAATCAACACTTGAGGAAGTCTCAGAATCCGATTTGATTGTGCATGTTGTTGATGGTTCTCATTCAGACCCATTTGAACAAATTCGTGCAGTTCGGGAAGTAATCAATGAAATTGGTGGATCAGAGATTCCAGAAATCATTGCGATCAACAAAGTAGATATTGCTGATCCGGATGTCGTACTTGAGATATTGCGCAAGGAACCAAATAGTTACGCATTCTCAGTTCGCTCAGGTTTCGGAGTTGATGGCCTCATTCACGCAATTGAAAAATCACTTCCTCACCCTCATGTTGAAATTCGAGCTGTCATTCCATATAAGCGTGGTGAATTAGTCTCTGCAATTCATGAACGTGGAGAAATCTTGAGCGAGGAACATCTGGAGACTGGAACTTCCATACATGCCTACGTTGACGGTGGATTAGCTAAATCAATTGAAAATGCAGTAGAAAGTGGCCCTTCCCACGGGGAATAAAGGCGACACGCCGGCGGTTGTATCGCACAGAGAGTAAGGAATGCGCCACTATTCGCGCAGGCACGGGGCAATTTGGCCCAAGTACGAATGTATGGAAGTGAGGTGAGATCAGTGGCAACAGATTACGACACACCCAGAAAAACCGACGAGGAGCTTCACGAGGAATCGTTAGAAGAACTCAAGGCGAAGCGAGTTGACGCGCAATCAGGTCAGATAGATGTTGATGAAGCAGATGCTGCAGAGAATCTTGAACTTCCAGGTGCGGATCTCTCTGGCGAGAAATTAGCCGTACGAGTGGTTCCAGTTCAAGTTGATGAATTTACATGTTCACGATGTTTCTTAATTCATCACATCACTCAGCTTGCAAAAGGTGAAGGCGCAAAAGCTATTTGCAAAGAGTGCGCTTAAGTTCCTCAGCTTTTCTAGTACTTACTAACCAATAAGGTGTTGGATCGCGATCGTCATTGATCGCGATCTTTACTCCGGTGGATATCCAAAATTTTATTGCTAAGAAGGCTGCGGGATCGGCATCTCGAGTGCGAATCAATCTCATTGCATCTCTATCCAGTATGGTGATTTCGCCCAAATATTTTCTCTCAATATGAGCTTTTCCTAAGATTAATTCTGTATCCGTGAGAACTATCTGACTTCGCGCAGCAACCGCGATAAAGAAAATCAGGGCAGTTGCCGCGATCAATGCAATCAGTGCGCTGGTATTTCCGAGAGCTGCCCAAATCGCAATGACAAGTGATAAAAACATGAAATAGATGAAAGCGAGCACCCAGAGTGGGGGACGTATCACTTCTCTCAATTGCATAAGGTCTAGGCTATCGGGATATTCATCAAGTAGCCTTATCTCATGAGCCGGGTTGCAAGTACTACACCGCCAGATGGCGCGATCATTCCTGAGAGGCATGAACTCTCACCCGCTACCGGTACTCAGATCCCTTCACATTTCGCACATTGTTTTGGTTGCGGAGAATTACATCCAACAGGTTTGCACTTAGTTGCTCATGTTGGTGCAGGTGCTGACATCACTGCAGAATTCACAGTGACAGAAAATCATCAGGGAGCACCTGGCTTAGCTCATGGCGGATTGTTGTCACTCGCCTTCGATGAGGCACTTGGAAAACTTATGTGGCTCTTGCGCGCGCCAGCAGTGACTGCGAGATTAGAAACAGATTTCATTAAACCTGTGCCAATCGGAACCGTGCTTCATATTTCCGCGCGAATTACTGGACAAGTAAATCGCAAAGTTTATTCAGAGGCGGTAGGGCGTTTAGGTGGACCAGAAGGAGATATCGCAGTGCGAGCAGCAGCACTTTTTGTTATCGTGCCAATGAAACACTTTTTAGAGAATGCGCCGGCAGATTACATGGAGGCGCTTCGCAAGAATCCTCACCTACTTACCTTTGTTGATCCAGAATTTGATATCAATCCATGAGTTCATTTAACGTTCTTATCAAGCGTCTGGATCCCGATCTGCCGCTTCCGAAGTACTCACAAGGTGGAGATGCTGGAGCAGATATCGTCTCGCGAATAGATATCACCTTAAAACCAGGGGAGCGAGCTTTGGTACCAACTGGCATTTCAATTGCTTTACCGGATGGATATGTTGCACTTGTGCATCCTCGTTCTGGATTAGCAATCAAACATGGAGTAACGATGGTGAACGCTCCTGGCACAGTGGATGCAGGATTTCGCGGTGAATTGCAATGCATCATGATCAATCACGATCCGAAAGAGAGCATCACTTTTAAACGTGGAGACCGAATCGCACAATTAGTTTTCCAAAAAGTTGAACGAGCTGAATTTATAGAAGTTCAAGAACTGCCAGGATCCGGACGAGGTTCCGATGGATTTGGGTCAACAGGTAGAGCATGAACGAAGATAGAGATAAAGTCCTCGACGCCTTCGGTGGCAAAAAGGGACTCATTGATTCTGGAATTCCATCCATCGTCTTTCTCATTGTTTTCAACGTGCAAAAAGATCTCCAGAACGCACTGATTGCAGCTATATCGGTCTCAGCAGTGCTCACAATTATTCGCTTGATTAAACGAGACACAATCCAGCATGCCATGAGCGGATTTATTGGAATTCTAATATGCGCGTGGTTTGCAAATAGAACCGGCAATCCATCAGATTTATATATTCCAAAACTACTGACAAATTTGGGATATGGAACTGTGTATCTGATTGCAAATCTTGCTGGATGGCCGATTCTTGGTCTGATGTTGGGGCCAATCCTCGGCGAGAATCTATTGTGGAGAAACCACCCAGAACGCAAAAAAGTTTATATCCAAGCGGGATGGCTATGGGTTGGAATGTTCTTTACTCGCATTGCTGTGCAGTACCCAATTTATCGAAGTGGAAATGTAAATCTCTTAGGAACCGTAAATTTGGCGATGGGATACCCATTCTTCTTGGCTACTGCTTATGGTTCTTGGCTAATTATTCGTCGCGTTCCAAGCATCAAAGCCTAGAAAATCGCTTAAGAACGAGCGATAAAGCAGTCTTTAATTTTATCTTCAGCTGCAGCCGATGCGACAAAAAGAAGTTCGTCTCCGGCAATAAACAAATCACTTGGAGCCGGGGCAATGACTCTGCCATCTCGGACAATTGCTGCAAGAGATGCATCATCAGGCAGTGAAACTTCTTCTACAGTTTTTCCAATACAAATTGAAGAATCTGGAAGGGTGATTTCAACAAGATTTGCTTGGCCTTTTCTAAATGAGAAGAGTCGTACAACATCTCCCACACTGACAGCTTCTTCGACAAGGGCTGCAATAATTCTTGGTGTTGATACAGCGACATCTACACCCCAAGATTGATCAAAGAGCCATTCATTTTTTGGATGATTGATTCGCGCAACAACGCGAGGAACGCCGTATTCAGTTTTTCCAAGTAATGAAGCAACAAGATTCACTTTGTCATCTCCAGTAGCTGCAACGAGAACCTGACATTTATTGAGTTCTGCCTTATCCAACGATGCAATTTCGCAAGCATCGGCCATCAACCACTCTGCATCGGGCACAGAATCAATCTTGAGAGCTTTTGGATCGCGGTCGATCAAAAGTACTTGGTGTCCGTTGTCCAAAAGTTCGCGCGCGATAGCACGACCCACATTTCCTGCACCCGCAATTGCAATTCTCATGGCTTATTCACCGGGTCCCGAAGTCAGAACTTGTTCTGCGATTGCAAGTTTGTCATCGCGAATAGTCATATGTACTAAATCTCCATCTTGCAAAACAGTGTGGGCTTCAGGAATAAGTCCTTCACCTAAGCGCGTAAGAAAGGCAACGCGGGACTCTGTTGCAGATTCAAGCTCTGAGATGGGACGCCCATACCAATCAACGTGAGGGTGAACTTCTAATAGCTGAACAGTTCCAGTTGCATCTCGCCACTCAGATCGCGCACCACCCGGTGCGATGCGACGCAAGATTTGATCTGTTGCCCAAATTACTGTCGCAACTGTTGGAATACCAAGACGCTGATAAATTTCCGCGCGGCCTGGATCATAAATACGGGCTACAACATTTGTGACGCCATAACTTTCGCGAGCTACACGAGCTGCGAGAATATTTGAATTATCTCCATTACTTACAGCAGCAAATGCCTGTGCGCCTTCGATGCCAGCTTCAAGCAATGTATCTCTATCAAAACCAACACCTACAACTGTGCGGCCTTTGAAATCAGGCCCCAATCTGCGGAAAGCCTCTTTTGATTGGTCGATGATTGCTACAGAATGACCGGCTGCTTCAAGCTCGGCGGCCAGTGATGAACCAACTCGACCGCAACCCATGATGACTACGTGCACGGGACTAACTTACTACTCTGCGGGAAAATTATCTCGACTACGCTTGGGATATGACACGTTCTCAAAGAACAACCCTTGAAGTTGGCGCGAGAATTAGGGTCTCCATCGAGAAAATCGCCCATGGTGGCCACTTTATTGCTCGACATGAAGGTGCAGTGATTTTTGTGCGCCACGGGATTCCTGGCGAAGAAGTTCTTATTGAGATCACAAGCGTTGGATCAAGCTTTAATCGCGCAGATGTTGTTGAGATTTTTTCGCCATCAAGTGACCGAGTTTCAGCTCCGTGCAGATATGCCCATCGAAGCGGGTGTGGTGGATGCGATTTTCAACATATCAGCGCACAGCGCCAACGTGATTTAAAGAGCGAAGTTATTAAGGAACAATTTAGCCGTATAGCTAAAATGGAAATTGATGTTGATGTTGAAGAGGTTTCCCAATCACTTGGATGGAGAACTCGATGCACCGCAGTAACAAATAAGAGCGGAGCTCTCGGTTTCTACCAGGCTCGCAGTCACAAAGTAATTCCAGTTGATGACTGTCGGATTCTTTCGCCAGATATGAAATTCTCAGAACTGGCACGTGCGGGGGCGAAAGGCGATCAAAGAATTGAAATTTCAATATCTAATACAGGCCAGAGAAGTATTGCAACCGCAAATTCACGCGACGAATCTCCTATGCGATTAACAGATGGCCCTGACATCGCACATTACATAGTGGGAGATAAAACTTTCGAAGTATCCCAAAAATCTTTCTGGCAAAGTCATAAAGATGCTCCCCGAATTCTCAGTGAAGCAGTTGTCCAATTCCTGCAGCCTCAAATGGGAGATCACGTTCTCGATCTCTATGGGGGAGTTGGGCTTTTTACTGGAGCAATCCTTCCTCTCGTTGGAGAGAGTGGGCACGTCGATATTGTTGAAGGAAGTAAATCCGCCACTGCGGATGCTTCACGAAATTTTGCCAACAACAGCAATGTGGGAATCGTTACTGCAGATGTTGCAAAAGCAATTACGCGTTTTCCGCGCGCCGATGTAGTTGTACTTGATCCTCCGCGAGAAGGAGCTGGCAAAGATGTAATCGCAGAACTTTCTCGCATCGCTGCTCGTGCGGTTGTGTACGTGGCCTGCGACCCGGCAGCGCTAGCCAGAGATGCCGGATACTTCCGTGACTACGGTTACGAAATGGCAGAGATACGGGCCTTTGATCTCTTTCCTATGACTCATCACATCGAATGTGTTGCCAAATTTGTGCCTCTTAAGGTATCTTGACGTCAAGATAAATTTACTGAAAGAGAAATACTGATGAGCAAGAATTCACTTGGCACAAAGAAGAATCTCAACGTCGCTGGTAAAGATTTTGAAATTTTTGATATCTCATCAGTCGAAGGTGCATCTAATCTTCCATTCTCACTCAAGGTATTGCTAGAAAATCTTCTCAGAACTGAAGACGGTGCAAACATCACCGCGGATCACATCAAAGCTCTTGCTCAGTGGGATCCATCAATCGAACCAGATACTGAAATTCAATTCACACCTGCACGCGTAGTGATGCAGGATTTCACAGGAGTGCCGTGCGTTGTAGATCTAGCAACGATGCGTGAAGCAATCGTGGATCTTGGGGGAGACCCAAGCAAGGTAAATCCACTTGCTCCTGCTGAGTTAGTTATCGATCACTCCGTTATCGCAGATGTTTTTGGTACGAAAGACTCATTTGAAAAGAACACAGATATTGAATATGAACGCAATCGTGAGCGTTATCGCTTCCTTCGCTGGGGCCAGGGGGCATTCGATGAATTTAAGGTGGTCCCACCTGGAACTGGAATCGTTCACCAAGTAAATATTGAATATTTGGCTCGCGTTGTCATGACTCGAAACGTCAATGGGGTTCTTCGCGCATACCCAGACACTGTTGTAGGTACAGATTCTCATACAACAATGGTCAATGGACTTGGCGTACTTGGTTGGGGCGTTGGTGGCATTGAGGCAGAAGCAGCTCTACTCGGACAGCCGGTATCGATGCTTATTCCACGCGTCGTTGGATTTAAATTATCTGGCGAACTCCCTGTCGGAACAACAGCAACTGATATGGCGCTGACAATCACAGAGATGCTTCGTAAGCATGGTGTTGTTGGAAAATTTGTTGAGTTCTACGGACCTGGCGTTGTATCTGTGCCAATGGCAAATAGAACAACGATCGGAAACATGTCACCTGAATACGGCTCTACATGCGCCATCTTCCCAATCGATGAAGAAACACTCCGCTACTTAAGACTTACCGGCAGAAGTGATGACCAAGTCGCACTTGTTGAGCAATATGCAAAAGCACAAGGTATGTGGCACGACCCATCTGTATCCCCACGTTTTTCTGAACACATCGAACTCGATCTTGCGACAGTCGTGTCATCTATTGCTGGACCTAAGCGTCCGCAAGATCGCATCTCTCTTACCGCTTCGAAATCTTCATTTGAAAAGGTATTGCCAACTTACTTCTCTGATAAAACTGGAAAAGACGCTTATCCGGTGCATGTGGGATCAAATGCGACAACAATCAAGAATGGCGATGTAGTTATTGCATCCATTACGTCTTGTACTAATACTTCAAATCCATCGGTGATGATTGGCGCAGCTCTGCTTGCAAAGAAAGCGGTAGAAAAAGGGCTGACATCAAAGCCTTGGGTGAAAACCACGCTTGCACCAGGATCAAAAGTTGTCACCGATTACTACGATCGCGCCAACCTCACTCAATATATGGAAGCACTTGGTTTTAACCTCGTCGGATATGGCTGTGTTACGTGTATTGGTAACTCAGGTCCACTTCCAATCGAAATCAGCAAAGCAGTGAACGAGAATGATTTAGCCGTGACCGCAGTACTTTCAGGAAATAGAAACTTTGAAGGTCGTATTAGTCCAGATGTGAAAATGAATTATCTTGCATCTCCACCGCTAGTAGTCGCTTACGCCTTGGCCGGAACCATGAATCATGATTTCGAAAAGGATTCACTCGGTAATGATAAAGATGGCAATCCAGTTCTACTCAAAGATATTTGGCCTTCTGCTCAAGAAATCCAGAGCGTTATTGACTCTTCTATCTCTTCTGAAATGTTTAAGAAGGATTACGCATCCGTCTTTGACGGTGATCATCGCTGGAAGTCACTTGATACACCGACAGGAAAGACTTTCGATTGGGATCCTCAATCAACATATGTTCGCAAACCACCTTACTTCGAAGGCATGCCGGCAGAACCTAAGCCAGTGACAGATATTGCTGGTGCTCGAGTTTTGGCGATTCTGGGCGACTCTGTAACAACAGATCACATTTCACCGGCTGGAAATATCAAAGCAGATTCACCAGCTGGTAAGTATCTTGAAGCGCACGGTGTAGACCGTAAAGATTTCAACTCATACGGTTCGCGTCGAGGAAATCACGAAGTAATGATTCGCGGAACTTTTGCAAATATTCGCTTAAAGAATCTCTTGCTCGATGGCGTAGAAGGCGGATTCACTCGTAACTTCCTAGACAATGGAAATCAGTCAACTATTTACGATGCATCAGTTGCGTATCAAGAAGCCGGCGTGGGTCTAGTAATTCTTGCAGGAAAAGAATACGGCTCTGGCTCTTCTCGTGACTGGGCAGCAAAAGGAACAGCTCTTCTCGGAGTTCGCGCAGTAATTGCTGAAAGTTTCGAACGCATTCACCGTTCTAACTTAATTGGAATGGGAGTTCTTCCGCTTCAATTTATTAATGGCGAAAATGCACAGTCACTTGGAATCAAGGGCGATGCGGTATTTACAATCTCTGGAGTCACTGCCCTCAATAACGGCGAAATTCCACGCGAAGTTACTGTCACTGCAGGGGAGAAAACCTTCACAGCCAAGGTACGAATCGATACTCCTGGCGAGGCCGATTACTATCGCCACGGCGGAATCATGCAGTACGTACTGCGTCAGCTTCGCGGCTAATCTAGACTGAGCAGATGCTTGAATCGATAAAGGGTCCCTCGGATCTCCGCGGGCTCTCTTATGAACAGCTCGCCGAACTCAGTGATGAGATTCGTCAGTTTCTGATTACAAAAGTATCTAAAACTGGTGGCCACTTGGGTCCAAATTTAGGCGTTGTTGAACTCACGATTGCGATTCACAGAACTTTTGATTCACCTAAAGATGTTGTTCTCTTTGATACTGGCCATCAATCTTATGTTCATAAAATAATTACAGGACGTGCAGATCAGTTTGACGGATTGCGTCAACGCGGTGGAATTGCGGGTTATCCAAATCGTGGTGAGAGTGACCATGATGTAATCGAGAACTCACATGCATCGACTGCTCTTTCATGGGGAGATGGAATTTCACGTGGTTTCTCAATTACTGGCCAATCCGATCGTCATGTGGTTGTCGTAGTTGGAGACGGGGCACTTACTGGCGGAATGTCATGGGAAGCTCTCAATAATATTGCAGCTGCTAGTGATAGAAATTTAGTCATTGTTGTCAATGACAACGAACGCTCTTACTCACCGACTATTGGTGGACTTGCAACTTATCTTTCTACTCTTCGAGTCACTCGTGGTTATGAAAGATTCCTCGACTGGGGCAAAGAAATTCTTTCGCACACGCCAGTGGTGGGAGCTCCTATTTATGAGACTTTGCACGGAATGAAAAAGGGAATTAAGGACATTGTTGCGCCACAGGGAATGTTTGAAGATTTAGGTTTGAAATATGTCGGCCCTATTGATGGTCATGATGTTGCAGCAATGGAGCGCGCACTCGAGCAAGCAAAAGAATTTGGCGAGCCCGTCTTAGTTCACGTCATTACAGAAAAAGGCAAAGGTCATCAGCCAGCAGTTGCAGATGAAGCCGAGAAGTTCCACGCTGTTGGAATCGTAGATCCTGAAACTGGTACGCCGCTTTCTAAATCTTCGACCAGCTGGACCAATGTTTTCTCAGAAGAGTTACTTGCAATCGGTAAAGAACGTAAAGATGTGGTGGCAATTACCGCAGCGATGCTTGGACCAACCGGACTAGATAAATTTCAAGAAGCATTTCCAGAGCGTACGATTGACGTTGGAATTGCCGAACAGCATGCCGTAACAAGCGCAGCCGGACTCGCATTTACTGGCCTTCACCCAGTTATTGCCGTGTATTCATCATTTCTTAATCGTGCTTTTGATCAACTGCTTCTCGATGTTGCACTTCACAAGGCAGGCGTTACTTTCGTACTAGATCGCGCCGGCATCACAGGTGATGACGGACCTTCACATCATGGGATTTGGGATCTAGCTGTAACAGGAATCGTGCCAACAATGCGAGTTGCAGCCCCTCGAGATTCTGCTCGTTTGCGTGAAACTCTTCGCGAAGCTCTAGATGTCAATGATGCGCCAACCGCTGTGCGTTTTCCAAAAGGTGCAGTACAAAGTGATATTCCGGCATTTGAACGCCGTGATGGAATCGATGTTCTCTATCGCGGAGAAAGTGCAGATGTTTTGCTCGTCAGCATTGGTTCAATGGCAGCGATTGCAGTTGAAGCTGCATCACAGGCTTACCGCGAAGGTGTGGGAGTGACGGTGATTGATCCACGATGGGTGAAGCCTTTGCCAGATTCTCTGATTGCAATGGCACGTCGATACAAGAGTGTTGTAGTACTAGAAGATGGAATCAAGCACGGTGGTATCGCAAGTTCGATGTCAGAGATGTTCCGTGATGCTGGAGTAAACGTTGCGATTCATAGCATTGGTATTCCATTGGAATTCATCGAACATTCTAAGCGCTCAGAAATTCTTGAAGATTTAGGAATTACTGCACAGAAGATTTCACGCGATATTGTCGAGTGGAACTCTACTGTGGAAGAGATGCAATTCCCGGAGCATGAAAACGCTGACCGCAAACAGACTCGCTAATTCCTTCGCGATCTAAGAACGGCAGAATTCCACCTAAGTGCATTGGCCATCCGGCACCCATCAACATGCAGAGATCAATTTCTGCCGGAGTTGAAACAACACCTTCATCGAGCATCATGCGAGCTTCTTCAGCTAACGCTTTCAAAGCGCGCTCACGAACTTGTTCGGCAGTCGATGGAGTAGTTCCTTTGTGAATCAAGGCAACAGCTGCAGGATTGGCGCTATAAGTTCCATCCTCATTACGAATATAGAAAGTCTTTACGCCTTCCTTGACCATGGCTTGCATGGTTGGAGAAATACGATATCGAGGCCCTAGATTTGCGTTGAGAGTTTCAGAAACGTGTAGTGCAACGCCTGGGCCAACAAGCCCAAGTAGTTCAAATGGTGACATTGGGAATCCGATGCTGCGCATTGCATTATCTGCTACTTGTGGATCAGTGCCTTCATCAACTGCGTCAGTAATTTCGCCCATGAAGCGAGTGAGTAAGCGATTGACCACAAACCCAGGAGCATCTTTACAGATGATCATGGTCTTTTTAAGTTCCTTGCCAATATTTACAGCAGTTGCAGTAGTCGCATCATCAGTTTTTGAAGTTCTAGCAACTTCAAGCAGTGGCATGACTGCTACTGGATTAAAGAAGTGGAACCCGACAACTCGTTCTGGATGTTCCAACCCTTGACTCATCTTCTCGACAGAGAGTGAAGAGGTATTTGTCGCAAGTACGCACTCTGGGCCGACAATTTTTTCAAGTTTCTTAAAGAGCTCCTGCTTGAGAGAGAGTTCTTCGAAAATCGCTTCGATGACAAAATCGCAACCTGCAAAGACACCTTGGTCACTTGAGCCGCTGATAAGCAGTGCCAAACGACCGGCAGATTCAGCACTCATCCGTTTTTTCTCAACGAGTTTCGAAAGTTCATTCTTTACCCAAGCGACACCTTTGTCAGCTCGTTCTTGATCAATGTCAGTCATGACAACGGGACATTTAAGATTTCGCAGAAGTAGCAACGCTAACTGTGAAGCCATCAGTCCTGCACCTACTACGCCAACTCGCGCAACTTTGCGTCCAAGTGCCGGCTTTGGTGCACCTTCGACTTTCTTACGCTTCTTTTGAATGACATTAAATGCATATAAAGATGCGCGAAGTGGATCTGACATTGTCAGATCTGCAAGAGTTGCATCTTCTGCATCAAAACCTTGTCCTCGAGTATTGCCCTTGGCTGCTGCAATAAGTTCGAGAGCTTTCATGGGTGAGGCAATCTCTGCGCCTCCATATTTCTTCAAGGCAGCAGCGCGACCGGCAGCTAAAGCAGCATCCCACGCAGGATCGGTTGAATAATCTTTGCGTTCGATTTTTGTAGAACCCTTAAGAATTGATGCAGCAAATCCAACTGATTTTTCAAGGAAATCAGCAGGTTCATACACTGCATCGACAACGCCTAGAGCAAGCGCGTCTTTAGATTTCATCATCGTGTTGTTATTAAGTGAATTTCCAATGATCACTTGCACGGCGCGTTCTGGTCCGATCAACTTAGGCAAAATAGTTGCGCCACCCCACCCAGGAACTAGTCCCAGGAAAACTTCTGGAAGTGCGGTAAATGCAGTCGATGCCAAAGTGCGGTAGTTGCAGTGAAGACCAATTTCTAATCCGCCACCGAGTGCTAACCCATTAATGAATGCAAAAGTTGGAATCCCGGATTCATCTAGTCGGCGGAAAACGTCATGTCCAAGCTTTCCAATTGCTACTGCTTGCTCGCGCTTATTAAGAAATGACAAGGCAGAGAGATCGGCTCCTGCGGCAAAGATGAAGGGCTTTCCAGTGACAGCAATGGCTGCTGGCTTACGGGAAATTGCATCAGTAATTGCAGCATCGAGTTCGAGAAGTGATTGCGGCCCAAGAGTATTTGGACGAGTGTGATCAAGTCCGTTATCAAGAGTGATGAGAACGAGATTGCCAGAAAATCCAAATGGCGAAAGATCGACATCGCGTGCAAGGGCGTGGGTAATTACTTCTTCAGGTGCACCTTCAGGAAGAGTGATCGCTGTTGCCATTATTTTGAACCTCCTGTGCTAGTTGCACCAACAAAATGTGGATTCTCCCAAATTACTGTGCCACCCATACCAAGACCGATGCACATTGTTGTGATGCCGTAGCGGACATCTTTCTTCTCTTCAAAAGTACGCGCTAAATTAAGCATGAGACGAACGCCAGAAGATGCAAGGGGATGGCCGACTGCGATTGCGCCACCGTAAGGATTCACTCGTGGATCATCGTCTGCGATTCCAAAGTGATCAAGAAATGCTAAAACTTGAACTGCAAATGCTTCGTTGATTTCAAATGCGCCAATGTCTTCGATGGAAAGCCCTGCTTTTGTTAGCGCTTTAATCGTTGCAGGAACAGGACCGTAACCCATAACTTCTGGTTCTACGCCAGCAAATGCAAATGTGACAAGACGTGCTTTGATAGTTAAACCAAGTTCTTTTGCTTTATCTTCGCTAGCAAGCAGCGCCGCTGTTGCACCGTCATTGAGACCAGAAGAATTTCCTGCAGTGACACGTCCGGCGGGACGAAACGGAGTTTTTAATCCGGCAAGACCCTCCATTGTGGTTGTTGGTCGTGGAGCTTCATCGACAGTTGCAATTGACCATCCAAGTTCGGCAGTGCGTGCAGCAGTTGGAATCAGATCTCGCTGAATCTTTCCATCTGCATATGCCTTTGCAGTTTTCACCTGTGAGTTCAACGCATATTGATCTGCGCGCTCTTTTGTCAGTTGCGGAAATCTGTCATGCAATCTCTCAGCAGTTGCGCCCATTGCAAGTGCATCTTGTTCAACTAATTTTTCTGCTAAATATCGAGGATTAGGATCCATGAGTTCGCCCATTGGGTGATTGCCCATATGTTCTACGCCGCCAGCAATTGCGATATCAATGGCGCCCATTGCGATTGCACCGGCAACAGTTGTTGTCGCAGTAAGTGCGCCCGCACACCAACGATCGATTGAATATCCAGGAACAGTCTTTGGAAGACCAGCAAGCAACGTCGCACTGCGACCGATGTTCATACCTTGATCACCAGTTTGTGTTGCAGCTGCTATTGCCACATCATCGATATCTGCAGGGGAGACCAGTGGATTGCGCTCCAATAGACCACGCATCGCTCGAACCATGAGGTCATCTGCGCGAGTGCCCGAATACATGCTTCCGGCTTTTCCAAATGGAGTACGAACAGCATCTACGAGGACTACGTTACGAATCTGGGCGGACATAGAACTTCCTTTGCCTGGTGAGTGTGGCCAGTGGTGAGTGTGGCCAGTGGTGATGCCAGTAGGTTACTCGCCAGTAGGGCAAAGCGCTAGAACCAGGATGAAGTGCTAGAACTCGTAATTACGCGTGCGCAGGAGCCTTTACTTGCTTGGCAGGCATCAAGTAAGCGCTTAGTGTCAGAGCTAAGTATGAAAGCCATCCAGCAAGTTGGAGCCATGATGTTGTTGTATCAAAGCCAATCGTTCCGGCAAGAATGCCCGCGATCAATGAATCCTTTGGCATCCAAGAAGTGATGTCCCAGACGAATGCATCAGGTGCTGGAAGTATGCCGAACTCTTGGTACTCGTGAATTCCGTATGAAAGAACTCCGGCGGCAACAACGATCAGCGCCACACCTGAATATGTGAAGAATTTTCCAAGGTTAATTTTAATTGCACTTCTGTAAATTCCAATTCCTAGTGCAACTGCTATTCCTAGACCCAGGATTAATCCAAGAGTTGCAGTAGAGACAGCGCCGACTGTTTGGAAATTTGTATACAAGAAAAGTGAAGTTTCTAGACCTTCGCGCGCAACAGCGAAAAACGACGCCAGGGCAAGGGCTACAGGGCCTGCGATGACTGCTGATTCAGCCTTTGTGTGAAGTTCTGCGCGTAGTCCGCGAGCAGTGCGCTGCATCCAGAAGACCATCCATGTTACGAAACCGACTGCGATAAATGATGTTGTTCCGGCAAAGAGTTCTTCTCCACGGGGGGAGAGCTCTGCAGATGTGTAAGAAAGGAATGCTCCAAAAGCGAGGCTCGCAACGATTGCGATTGTCACGCCAGTCCATAGCGCTCGCAGGTGATGTCTGCGCTCTGTCTTAACCAAATAAGCGACAAGGATTCCGACAATGAGTGCAGCCTCTAAGCCCTCACGTAGGGCAATCACGAATGTACTGAGCATGAATGCAGAGTAATTCAGAGGCTGTATTTACGCAACTCATATGTTGCGTAATTCGTCACTCTTCGGCAGGGGCCTCGGCAGGCTCGGGCAGTTCAAGAGGTTCGCTCTGCAGGAGGGCTAATTCCAAGATGGGAGCGGCAATCGCGGCCTGCCAGCGCCGGGCGCCCAAGGCAATGAGCGCGTTTTCTACTCCAGAACCATCGGTGGGAGGCGCCCAGCAAATACGCCTGACCAGTTCAGGGCTGATCAGATTCTCAAGAGGGATGGAAAGCTCTTCGGCGCGTGTGGATAAATTAAAACGGGCGTGCGAGAGAGGGGCGTACTTTTCTGGAAACTTATCTCGCCAAATCTTGATTGCGGGAAGTGCGTCACTCTTCATTCGGACTTCAGGCAATTGATCATCAGGCAGAGCTAAAGCAAGTGCGATGTTCTGAATCCATATCTCTGAATTTTCCAACCATCGCGCTCGCAACCCAATAGGCCTCAATATTTTTTCAAGGTGCTTGCGATTTAATATTGGAGCGCTCTCACTCGCTGTCGCTAGTTCACTGATTGCAATATCTGAAAGTAGGCGACCAGGGGCAATATCTATCTCGCGAGCTAACTCATTTCGCACTTGCCACAATTGCCTGACAACTGCCAACTGTGTTCGCTTCTTAATCTTGTGCATCCCTGACGTTCTGCGCCATGGGTCTACTCGAGGTGGTGATGGGGGAGCTGCAATGATTGCCGCAAAATCTTCTTCTGCCCAATGCCATTTATCCGCCGCGCGAAGTAGCTCTTCGACTCTATTTCGAAGCTCAATTAAAAGCTCAACATCGAGTGCTGCGTAGTTAAGCCAATCTTGTGGAAGCGGGCGCGTAGACCAATCTGCTGCGGAATGTTCTTTTGCGAGCGAGACTCCCATGAGGGATTCTAGGAGGGCGCCAAGTCCTACTCGTGGAAGTCCAGCAATTCTTCCTCCAAGTTCTGTATCAAAAAGTATTTGTGGATTTATTCCGAGTTCGCGCAAACATGGCAAGTCTTGTGTACTGGCATGCAGAATTACTTCTTCATGAGCAATCATCTCGTTGAGACGAAGAAAACATGGGTGGTGAGGTCCAAATGGAATTGGATCAATCAGATGAAGACCGCCGCCTTCTCGCTTTATCTGAATCAGATATGCGCGAGAGCTGTATTTGAATCCGGATGCACGTTCTGCATCAAATGCGTAAGGGCCACTGCCTTTTTCTAGCGCGTCGAGTGCTGCATCAAAAGCAGATTGCGAATCAATGACATCAGGAACTCCATGTTCAGGTTTCAGTAGTGGAGTTGGCTGGGGAAGTTCTTGGTCAACCACGGCGACGTGCAAAACCGATGGTAGCGACACCATCTGGAAGTGGCGGCAGTCCAGCGACTTCTGTCATGAGATTGCACCACGCTTGTACATGAGAAAACATATCTTCGACAGAAGAGATGATTGGTGTCCATGATGCACGGATTTCAATTTCAGATTCATCGTTGCGTGGAGAGAGCTTGCCAAATGAAGCGCTGGAAACTCGTGTCACGGTTCCACTTGGTGCGTTAAATTCAGCGCCAGTAGTTTGCAATGAATCTAGTAACCAATTCCAACCTACTTCAGGAAGTAGCGGATCTTCCTGCATTTCACTTTCTACATCTGCACGCATAAATGTGACGCAACGATATTCACCTTCCCAGGTGTCTTGACCGCCTGGTTCGTGCAATAGTACAAATCGGCCGGAAGCAATTTCATCTTCAGAATCACCTTGAAGTCCATTGGAAATATCTGCGGTAAATGCAAAGGAATGTGCAGCTAATTTCTGCGGCGCAGGTACTTCTTCAAGAATTATCTCTGGACGTGGTGTGAAGGTGCGCAGAAGTTCAACCATTTCATTAAAAGAAAGTGTTGATTTCACTGGTTGATTCTAAAGTTGAAGTCGCGATTTCGGCGGGAGGCTGCGCGCATTCGCGGGTAGAGTCTGCGCTTATGGCAAGCGTATTGGCACTTTTATCGAGTCTTCTCTGGGGAAGCGCCGATTATCAAGCCGGAATCTTGAGTAAGAGATTTCCTGCCATTGCCGTTCTTGCTCTCAGTCAGGCAATTGGATTTTTAACGGGTGCATCTCTTGCGATTGCGAGTGGTGCATGGCATGCAGAAGCATTTGGTGAAAACGGATATTTATTTCCAGGAATGCTTGCAGGAATTGCTGGTTTCCTCGGTCTCATTTCTCTTTACGCTGCACTCTCAACAGGTCGCATGGGAGTTGTCTCTCCAATCAGTTCACTGAGTGCATTGATTCCATTGGGGTATGCACTTTTTATTAAAGGTGATCAACTCTCTCTGATTCTTAGTATCGGTGTTATCTGCGCGATGCTCGGAGGTTTCCTTGCAAGTGGTCCGGAAGTGTCACAAGGCCTGCCACTTAAACCAGTTGCGTTAGCACTCAGCGCTGCATTTTTCTTTGGAGTTGCACTTGTCTGTATGGCGATGGGTTCCGAAAGCAGTGCTTTGATGACAATGACAACCATGCGCACAACCACACTCATTATTGGAATTGCGCTCTTTGTTAAGTTTCGACATATCGGCGGCCTGGGAAGAAAAGAATTTCCTATGCTGCTCTTTATCGGCGTCGCAGATTTTGCAGCAAACTTGCTTTTAGGTGTAGCTACAACGAAGGGGTTGGTCTCTTTGGCAATGGTTCTTGGATCTCTCTACCCCATTGCGACTGCGCTCCTGGCATATAAATTCCTGCACGAAAGACTGCATCGCGTGCAGTATGTGGGAATCTTCTTCGCGATCGTCGGCGTGAGTTTGATTTCAGCTTTCTAAATAACTATTTCTTCGCCGAAATCATTCGAGTTCCTTCATGGACTTCTTCGCTCTTGGAAGCGAAGTGACTCAATAGCTCGTTAATATCTATTTTGTCTTCACCTCCTGACGCTTCAGTAATACTCAGTTCTAATTCATCAATTCTGCCGGCCCTCAGCAATTCATTGATAATGGAAATTCCCGCTTCGATATGAATTCTCGGACCAAACATGTCTATCGCTTTATCCAGCGCTTTTGTAGCGGATAAGTTCCAACAATGCGCCAAACGATTATCTGCCAACGGATTGATCAGCGCACGGGAAATAACTACAACAGGAACTGGAGTGCGATGGTATGGCTCAGTGCGCGCTGTGTTTCCGCCAATGATGATGCAATCTGCTAATCGACGACGTTGCAAGAATTTTGTGCGATCAATT
>CAEZSD010000003.1_pt1 | contig 21773 bp, 22 predicted proteins | sample 7263871 | NCBI WGS metagenome assembly CAEZSD01 (sample SAMEA6813771, study PRJEB35770) | uncultured Candidatus Planktophila sp. | biome: Freshwater; feature: Freshwater reservoir; material: water | place: Czech Republic | collected 2017-04-14 | depth 0.5m m | reverse complement strand
TTGAGTTCCGCGCACCTAAAGTATTAAGAGTGGATAATTGATCTATGAGATCTTGAGGGCCATTTGCATTCAGGAGCGGCTCAATATCGCTCATGGTTCCGCCAAGTATGTAAGCATTCCCCGCCAACTTGCCGATTACTCGGTGGGCTTCCTCTACTGCCGCCGCTGTTTCAGCAGCATGTTTTGCAGCGGCCTTTGCTTGCGACGTAGCCACTTCGAGTTCTTTCTTCGCTTTCAGATACAACGCCTTTGCTGCATTTGCTTTTGCAGTGAGTTGCTTAAGAGTTGAATTTGCTGCTGCTAATTTCTTGGCGGCTGCATCTGCAGCGCTTTTCTTTGCAGCTTCTGCGTTCTTAGCTGCTTCAATCTCTGCAAGGGTTGGTTTTGGTTTTGCAATGGCCGGTGTGGACGCAAGAGTGAGCCCTGCAATGATTGCAAGGCTAATGAGGCGATTCCTGCGAGGCATTGATTAAGAATAATTGAGCAAGAGATGCAAAGCAGGGCTATCGAGCCTGTGTCGCTAGTTAGCCACATCTCTTCGAGAGAAAAGAATCGTTGCAACAACTGCTCCAACAAATACATACAAACTTCCCAGAGTTAACGCATGAGAATATGAAACATCTGGGCTACCACCTTGTGCAATTACTGATAGCTGATTCCCGGGCATCCAATCAAGAGTGACTGGCTTAACGGCGCCGATCAAGTTCTCAATAATCAGAATCCAAAGTACGCCGATAGAAATTGCAGATATTGGAGACCTGAGAAGTAACCCAAGTACCATCCCAATAATTCCAAAGTAAATAACCGAGATCGTTACATTCAGAAGTGTTTGACCGATTGCGTGAAAGCCATCGGAGGTAAACCACAAGTCAGTTGTTACTTTCGCCCTGCCAGATAGAGCAACGGAAAGACCAACGCTTACGATTGCAGCAATTGCAACAAGCAAGAGCGCAAATATTTTCATTGCTGCTAATTTTCCGATAAGTAGACGCACTCTTCCTGGTTGACGAACCAGTAAATTTCTTAAAGTTCCATATGTATATTCCTGCGCAGTTTGCGCAGCAAAGACACAGAGCGCAATGACTCCTAGTAATCCGCCTACTGAAGCAAATCCATATACAGAACCGCCAGCTAGATTTAATACTTCGCGACCAACTTGACGACCACGATCAGCATTTCCTTGCTCTGAATCAATCATGAGATAGAGAAAAGTTGTTGTCAGTCCTGTAAAGAAAAGTGCAGCACCTAAAGTTCCTAAGAACAGTGTCGGTCTACGCAATTTGCGCCATTCAGCAAATATGACTCTTATCATCGCTGGTCTCCTGTCATTTCAAAGAATGTTTCTTCGAGGTTTGGTAATTGCGGTGATAATTGAGTAATTACGATTCCAGCTTCAAATGCCTTTTTATTCAGAACACCTGCCCAATTTTCTGGCCCTTCAATGTGAGCTACTTCAGATCGGATAGTTGCTGAGTGGCCATCGGCTCGGGCAATCTCGATAATTCTCTGTAGGTCAACTAGCTTTTCTGTCTTTACTAAAATCACCGGCTGCTGCGAGAGCATCAAGTCTTGTAATGGACCTGCGAAAACCACTTCTCCTTTTCGCAACATCACTATGTATTCGCTAATGAGTTCGAGTTCAGATAACAAGTGCGAAGATACAAAAACAGTTGTTCCTTGAGAAGCAAGCTTCTTTAGCAAGTCGCGTACTTCTTGAATTCCTTCAGGATCCAAACCGTTTGTGGGTTCATCGAGAATAAGAATTCGTGGATTTGGAAGTAGTGCTGCTGCTATTCCAAGCCTTTGTTTCATACCAAGTGAATACGTTTTATATTTGGAATGTCCACGACCGTCTAGTCCTACAGTTTTAATGAGTTCATCGACTCGTTCAATTGGAAAGCCACCAAGAGTTGCAAGTACTTTTAAATTCTGTGCTCCAGAGAGGGCGGGATAAAAAGCAGGACCTTCAATCATTGCTCCAACTTGTGAAAGATATTTCTCAGGGTGGTTTATTGATTCGCCTAGAATTTCTGCTGTTCCGCCAGTAGGTGAAATCAAGCCAAGGAGCATTCGAATTGTCGTGGTCTTGCCCGCGCCATTTGGCCCGACAAATCCGCAAATGGTTCCGAGTGGAACTTCAAAGTTCGCGTGAGATACCGCGTATCCGGATTCATATTTCTTGCTTAAATCCTTGACTGATATCGCGAGAGTAGGCATGTGGGCAATTTACCAGTGAAACCTTAAGATGCTCTCATGAGTAAAGAGGTCTGGGGCTACCACGAGCATCCAAAAAGACGTGAACCAGATTGGCAAGTTAATCCACAAACGGCAGCAGTTCGCGAAGGTTTAGCACGTTCTGGTTTTGGTGAAACTTCTGAAGCTCTCTATCTCAATAGTGGTTTTACATATGCAGATTCACAGGAAGCAGTCGATTCATTCACAGATGAAACAGACCACTTTCTTTATAGTCGTTTTCACAATCCAACTGTTGCGATGTTTGAAAAAAGATTGGCTGCAATTGAAGGCGCCGATCATTGCGTAGCAACCGGTTCTGGAATGGCTGCGATGTTTGCCTCCCTTGCTTGTCTTGTTGAAAGCGGCGATCACATCGTTGCATCTGCTGCCATGTTTAGCTCATGCCATGTAGTTATCACAGAGATATTGCCTAAGTGGGGCGTCACATACGAACTTGTTAAGGCGAATGACAAGGCTGGTTGGGAAAAAGCACTTTCGAAGAAAACTAAGGCAGTATTTATCGAGACTCCAAGTAATCCATTATTGGAAGTTGCTGACATCAGATTTATTAGCGATCTTGCGCATAAGGTCGGTGCAACGGTAATTGTTGATAACGTCATGGCATCTCCCGTATTGCAGAAACCTCTCGAACTTGGTGCAGATGTCGTTATGTATTCGGCTACTAAACACATTGATGGACAAGGCCGCGTACTTGCTGGAGCACTGCTTGGTTCATTTGAATACATCTACGAAAAGTTGATTCCGTTTACTCGACATACAGGACCGTCCCTGAGCGCATTTAACGCTTGGGTATTGGTGAAGTCTCTGGAAACTATGGAACTTCGGGTCATGCGTATGTCTGAAAATGCACAAAAGGTAGCGGAGTTCTTAGAAAGTCATAAAGCAATCAAGAGTGTTCGCTATCCCGGTCTTGCTTCGCATCCTGATGCTGCTGTAATCAAGAAACAGATGAAAGCGGGCGGAACAACTATCGGGATTGAATTTGCAGGCACTCAGAAAGATGCGTTTAAGTTTATGGATGCTCTTCGTGTGATTGATATTTCAAATAATTTAGGTGATAGCAAGTCTTTGATTACTCATCCTGCTTCAACAACTCATCGACGCCTTGCTCCTGAAGTACAGGCAGAGATGGGTATTACTCCATCAGTGCTTAGACTCTCCGTTGGTCTTGAGCACGTTGATGATTTAATTAAAGATTTAGATCAAGCACTTAAAAGCTGAGCAACTACAAGCAGCACCGAGAAAAGACTTAAGTAAGTAATTGACCAGTGGAAAATTCCTGCAGCAACTTTGTTGTAATTATCTGAATTCTCTTTGAGGGCAAAAAGTCGGAAAGTAAATAGCGCTCCAAGTAGCACATTTGCGCAAAATGCCCAGACAGGAAGTTCTGCGAGCTGAATCATCGCAGCAGATGAAACAACCATGGCAATTGTGTGAAACCACATTTGACTGATGACATTTGATTGCGAAGAAACAGAAGGCAGCATAGGGATTCCAGCTGCTGAATAGTCATCCTTATATTTAATTGCCAGCGCCCAAAAGTGTGGTGGGGTCCAGAAGAAAACAACAAAGAAAAATGCCACAGGTACCAAGGTGAGCGATCCAGTTACGGCAGCCCATCCGATGAGCACTGGCATACAACCGGCTGCGCCACCCCACACAATATTCTGGGATGTATTTGGTTTAAGAATAATTGTGTAGATAACGACATAATAAAATATTGCTAGAGCTGTAAGAAGTGTTGCAAGTGGAGTTGTAAATATTTGAAAAATCGCAAGTGAAATAATTCCAATTACTGATGCAAAAATTAGCGCTTGTGTTCTGGTAACAGTACCGACAACAAGTGGTCGCTTTGAAGTGCGCGCCATCAATTTATCTGTTTCTGCTTCAATCACCATATTAAAAGCATTCGATGATCCTGCAGCGAGAGTTCCGCCAATTAAAGTTGCTGCCACTAATCCAAAGGATGGAAGGCCTTTTTCGGCCAGAACCATAGCGGGCAGGGTCGTAATGATCAGAAGCTCGACCACGCGCAGTTTCATCAAATCGATATAGGCGCGCAGTGCATTCATACGCTTAGAGTACCCAGCACTGACAGCCAACTTAACCTCAATTCTCAGTGTGCTCTAAGGAAAAGGCTCTATTTTTTGTTTAACGAAAGGGGTCAACATGACACCAAGAAAGTCCGAATGGATGCAACTCGCTGAAAGCGATGGTTCTACAAGAGATGTACGTAGAGTCGATAAGCGCCTGACTTTAGGCACTCTTGCTGCTGTCAGTGCAATCATTGTTGGTGGGTCACTTTTCGCTAATGCCCAAGACGAGCCAACTGCAAGTGCTGAAGTAGTAGTTGCTGCTCCATCAGCATCTGCAACATCAACTAATTCTCCAGCAGTATCTACACCTGCTGCTGTGGCTAAAACTCCAACTGCAAAGCCAGTAACACCTGCTGCTCCAAAAGCGAAGATTCAAGCTCCAACTATTGCGCAGATGCCAAAAGGTGGTGGCGATGATGATGAGAACGAGGGTCGCGAGGGTCGTGGAGATCACGAACGTCGTGGTGAGCATAAAGATTCTGAGGAAGACGACGATTAATTTTCACTAGTAGTCTTGCCGGCATGCGTGCACTTAAAATCGCAGCCGGCATTTCTATTTCAATGGTGATGCTAGTTGCCAATACCTTGGCCAGTGCAGATGATTCAACAGAATCACAGATGACTTTGGTTAAAACAATTTCGGGGTCCTTAAGTCCTAAATCAGTTGCTGCATCCCAAAATGGCCTTATCAGTGCACATAACATGATGTACAACCACACTGTCACTGTTTATAACTCTCACACTCTTGAGCTGATAGCAACTGTCAAGGATTCAGTTAATTTCGCTGCACTTGGAGTTTCCGGATTTTCTGGAGTTCACAAAGGTGCACCCGTAGAAGGTTCATATTCTCCAGATGGTAAATACTTGTACTTCACAAACTACGCGATGTACGGAAAAGGTTTTACTAAAGAAGGCCACGATGTTTGTTCGCCTGCATCGGGATTTGATGCAAGTTATCTTTCACGAATCAATCTAGAAAATTACAAAATTGATGCCGTATTTCCAGTTGGTTCCGTGCCAAAAGTAGTGAAGGTAACTCCAGATAATAAATATGTTTTGGTTACCAATTGGTGTTCGTACACGTTATCTATTATCTCCGTTGAAAAATCTAAGTTAGTAAAGACAATCAAAATCGGAAGATATCCTCGAGGGATTTCAGTCTCACCAGATAGCGCCTATGCATACGTAGCAGAAATGGGTGGCTCCAATATTCATCGCATTAACTTGGATGACTTCAGCAAGACTCTCATCCCTGTAGGTCCTAATCCTCGTGCTGTGGAGCTTTCACCTGATGGCTCGAAGTTGTACGTGACGCTCAATATTTCAGGAAAAGTACTTGCCTGGGATTTAGAAAGCAACAAACTCATCAAGAAAGTTTCGACAGGATCGGCAGCGCGCAGTTTGGCAATCAGCGGAGATGGTTCAGCACTCTTTGTTGTAAATTTCAAAAGCGGAACTATGACTAAATTGCGTGCATCAGATTTATCAAAAGTTCAAACGATCAAAGTATGTAGCGAACCTATTGGAGTCACCTACGATAACGAATCAAATAGAACTTGGGTTGCTTGCTACAAAGGTTCTATAAAGGTGTATCAGAACTAATAATTCCGATTTCGACATCTGGAGCAAGAACTGGCAACAGTGGCGAAGCAACTTTTCCTAAAATCTTATCCATCATTGCCCTAGCTCTATTGCCAGCACTGTTTCCTCGATTTAACTTATCGGCAATAATCACAAAAGCGTATTCACGATCACCGGATTCGACATAGCCCGCAAGATTTGCGGTGCCATTAAGAGAACCTGATTTTGCCTTTACTAACCCAATTGCATTGGGAGCAGTTTTTAAGAATCTATGTCTGAGAGTTCCTGATATTCCTCCCACCGGAAGTCCATTAATAATTGGGTCATACCTATTGTCTTTATGTATTTTCACAAGCAGTTGGGCAACTTGCTGGGCTGTGACGCGATTTTCTTTTGATAGCCCACTGGCATCTTCAACTACAAGTGAAGAAGAATCAATATCTAGATTGGAAAGTATGGTTGTAAATGTTGCTGCAACGCCTGCATCATCATAAGTATTTCCTGCTGCTCTTGAAGCTAATCGAGCAATTCTTTCGGCTAAAACGTTATCGCTCCATACAAGGGTGAATGCGAGAATTTCCTCGAGCTTTGGTGACCGCGATGCTAGAACTAAAGATTCTGACTTATCTATTGCCTCTTGCTTGGTTACATGTTTCATCGTGGCGATAACCCCGCCCTTGCGAAGAAATACTTTCAAATTAGCAAGGTCGCGAGAGTAAAGCCCTGTGTAGTAAATGGTCGAATTGCGCACAGATCCTTTATTTGATTCCTTGAGCGCTTTAATTGTGCTTGTAGCAATCTTTGGCATTGAAGTGCGCTTCATCTTTTTCGCTTCGGTACTTCTGTAAGAAATCCAAGGATCGCTACTTCCCTGAATAACTATGCTCTTAGCGGCTTGGCCTACCCACACGGATGTTTCAAATTGCTTATCCATCGAGAAGTTTTCCACCGCGGCTACAGCAGTAAATAGCTTTTGAAGAGAAGCTGGCTTACGTAACGAGTGCGCATTTTTCTCGAAGACAATTTCCCCTGATTGCTCATCAATAACAACAACTGACGGGTTGGCTAATTCCTTGCTTGCTGTTAACTTAGAGAAAACTGTCGCCACAGAGTTGGGATCAAGCGCGCTAGCGGGATTTTGGCCCAACGTTGCGAGAGATAAAAGAAGGCATGCAAAAACAGCAATAATTTTTTTCATTCTTTGATTAAGACCAGAAGCTTGCGATTAATACATTAAGAACTGTAAGCCCAAGCATGCTGGCCCAAACATTCTTACTGAGAACTGGTTTCTTAACATTCTTATAGCCAAGAGTAAGAATGACTGCGATTACCAAACCCTTAACTCCAAATTTTGTATGATTTGCAACCTCATCAGGATGCACCTTTGTAAACAGCCCGACCATAACTAATCCTGCAATGAGTGCAGTTAACGTTGCGTGTACAACACCTGGATTAAGGGTGCGAGGGCTCTTCTTTACCTGTAGCAACAACAGAGCCAATATCGCAATGACGCAGATAATGTGAATTCCGAAAGCTACGTTGTAGATGGCGTTCATTCTGGCTCCTTGGTAATTATGGTGAGTTAAGTTTAGAGTGCAACCATGGAAATCAATACTCCCGCCGTCATAGGACCAGGAGAATTTTTTCCAGTTGTAGGAGTTGGCCCACATGAGAAGCCCTGGCCTACTGGTCCCCAATTCGACCCACAATTACTTGAAAATGGCGATCGAAGAAATGTTCTCGATCATTATCGTTATTGGACAGTAGAAGCGATTGTCGCTGATTTAGATTCAAAGAGACATAAATTACAAATAGCAATTGAGAATTGGCAACATGATTTAAATATTGGTTCAGTCGTTCGCACTGCGAATGCGTTCAATGTTTCGATGGTCCACATCATTGGAAAGCGCGATTGGAATAAACGCGGAGCAATGGTTACGGATAGATATTTGACAGTTAAACATCACCCAACGGTTGCCGAGTTTGCCCAGTGGTGCAAAGAGAATGAAGTGCCAATCATTGGTATTGATAACGTACCAAGTTCAAAACACTTAGAGGGCTCAGCGCTTCCTGAAAAATGTGTACTTTTATTTGGCCAAGAAGGTGCAGGAATGTCAGATGAGGGCATTGAAGTCTGCGAAGTTCTGTATGCAATCGAGCAATACGGTTCTACAAGATCAATGAACGCATCTGCAGCTGGCGCCATCGCCATGTACCACTGGGCCTTGCAACACTTACCTCGTAAGTCTTAGCTCTCTACTTTTGGCAAGAATCCATCTTGGTTTGGCTCGTCATCACTTTTTAACGCTTCGCGCACTGAATTAAGACGGCGCTCTACTTCATTTGCCTCATCGATTCGACCCAACTGGCGCATCACTGCAACCATTCGTGTTTCGATATCTAGAATGAATTCGAAATCCTTCGGTTCATCTTCAGCAATAATTTGCAGAACGCCATCGAGAGTTGATAGGCCATCTTCTAGCTTTCCTAAGAGAATTTCGGCCTTTCCAAACTCAAATAATGCGAAAGTTTCACGTTGGTGATCGTGGGCAGTTTCGAATACATCGATTGCTCTGCGCGCTGATTCAAGAGCTTTTTCACCTTCGCCGATTTCGACATAACATGATGCAATCTTCTGATCACAGCGAGCGATGTGGATTACCTCTTTCTCAAGCTTAAACATCTTGCGCGCCTCTTGGAAACAAATAATTGCTTCGTTGTAATTCTTAAGTTCTCGTTGTGCACAACCAATAAGGTGCATGTCATTTGCTGCACCAATGGTGTTTCCGTCTACAAGGTGTTCTTGCGAGCACTCGTACATGGTTTCAATTACTTTTTCATAATTCTTTGATGAGTACCACCACTCGCCCAATGTGCAAGCAAGTTCAAGTGCAATGGGAGATTTGTTCTCGCGCAAGATGGCAACAGCTTTACTCATTGCTGTTGCTGCTTCGTCCATGCGCTTGAGTTGATTTAAGTTGTAACCAATTGCTGAATACGCCTGCGCAAGACCTTCACTGGGTGCAGCAGCTCCGAGTTCAGAGAAAATATCGCGCGCAGTTTCTGCGAGCGCGAGCGCTTCGTCATATTGACCGCGTGCAAAAATTCGCGCAGAAAGTTCGTAATAAGTATTTGCTCGTTCTTCGCCTTGCACCTCTGGGATTCGATCCCAGAGCATTTCTTCGGTAACTAGCTCGTCCTGGCCATCTTCATCGCTCACAAGTGACCTCCCCGTAACTCGCCCTGGCAGATTCCTGCACTTTAGACCTAACGCTGGCCAAGGGGCGGATATTTCAGGTGGCTCGCCTGTAAATTCTCGATTACTATTTCCTTCTTGCAAATGATTTGCATCTAGTAGATCTTGCACATCCAGGCCGGAGAGGGCTCCCATGAACGACGTTGTCCGCGATATCCCGCGCGTTCCCCTGCGCCAACGCCTGACAGCCGATGAATGGCGCCGTATGGCTCTGATGTTCGGATTTATCGCCTTCCTACACATCTCGGGCGCTCTACTTATGTGGAAAGCAACGAGTGGAAACTACGAATTAGCTGACGGATCTCTCTTTGGTTGGGGAACAGCTGCACTGGCATACACACTTGGAATGCGCCATGCATTCGATGCAGATCACATCAGCGCTATTGATAACACAACGCGAAAATTAATGTCCGAAGGTAAGCGCCCACTTGCCGTTGGTTTCTTCTTCTCTCTTGGACACTCGTCAGTCGTCGCTGCTCTTGCGATTTTATTGAACTTCGGAATTAAGGCAGTTGGAAGCCAACTGAAGGATGAAGATTCACAACTTCATCACTACACCGGACTTATTGGAACAACAGTTTCAGGAACATTCTTGATGCTGATTGCAATTCTTAATTTAATGATTTTGCTTTCAATAGTTGGCGTCTTCATTCAAATGCGCAAAGGTGCTTACAACGAGGAAGAGCTCGAAAAGCACTTAAACTCTCGTGGCTTGCTTATGCGATTCTTCGGGCCAATTGCTCGACGTATCGATGCAAGTTGGAAAATGTATCCGCTTGGAATTCTCTTCGGATTAGGTTTTGATACCGCAACAGAAATTGGTCTGCTTGTACTTGCTGGATCCTCGGTAATCGCGGGCCTACCTTGGTGGGCAATTATTTCTCTTCCGCTATTTTTTGCTGGTGGAATGAGTTTGCTCGACACCATTGATGGTTCATTTATGAACTTTGCATACGGTTGGGCTTTTTCTAAACCAGTTCGTAAGGTCTACTACAACATCATCATTACAGGATTGTCAGTAGCTGTTGCTCTCTTCGTAGGTGGATTAGAAATCTGCCAAGTGATTGCAAATCAACTCAATCTCACCGGTGGATTCTGGGATTACGCTTTGGCATTTAATTTGAATTCTGCCGGCTACTTTATTGTCGGAGCATTCGTTGTGGTCTGGACGGTTGCGTTGCTCTTATGGCGCTTTGGCCGCATTGAAGAGCGTTGGCATAATTCGGCACACGCCGCACAGATGGCACGCGGTGAAAATACTGATCACGCAGCTGCAGGAATTGATTTAGGTCCAATTAAAGACGGATGGAAGATCGACTAACTCTTCTTTAGCTTGATGCGTTCTTGAGCAATTGCTGCACCCAACAAAACGATGAGCGCGCCTAGTGGTTCGTTCCATGTGATTTGCTCATTGAGGAAAATTACGCCCACAATGATTGCAACCACCGGTGTTAAGTATGTAACCGAGCTAGCTATAGCGCTTCCTGCATGTTCCATAACAGTGAAATTCCAGAGATAGGCAAAGCCACTTCCAAATACACCCAGAGCCAACATGCCAAGCACCGGAGCAACTCGGTATTCATCTTTAGCGATTCCGTCGAATAAATAAAGAGGCAATAGTGTGAGTGATGCGTAAAGAAGCTGCAAGGAGACAATGGACTCTGGCTTCAATTGATATGGCATCACATATTTTCGAGTGTAAGGAAATGAAATTCCGTAACAAGTGACTGCCGAGAGCATTACAAGAATTGCCCAGAGCGGATTATCTCCAAAGCCTTTCCAAGCACCGAGCACTGTAAATACTCCAAAGAAGCCAATCAGCAATCCGGTTACTTGGAATGGCTTAGGTTTTTCATCTCGGTTGACAAGAAGAATTGCAATCAAAGTCATAAGCGGAGTAACGGCATTAATGATTCCCGCAAGCACAGATGTAATAGCTGTTTCAGCTAGTGCAAAGAAAATTCCTGGGATGACATTGAGAAGAATTGAAACTACCCAAATATGTAATCTTGCTTTTCGATCGGTGGGCAATGTGATACCGCGAAGCTTTGCAATTGTTAATAGCGTGATTGCACCTAGAGTGCAGCGAACAAACGCGACTCCAAATGGTGTCAGGAATTCAAGACCCATTTTGATGAAAATGAATGAGCATCCCCATGTGATTCCAAGGATGATGTAAGAGGGAACCCACTTACGAGTGGATGAAGCAGAAGCCAACGGGGATTAAAGTCCTACAAGATTAAGTGGATAACCGAAGAAAGGAATAACCACGAGCATTTTGCCGCGTGTTTGCTTCTTCGTAACTCTCTCTAGGAATTTCCCGTTCTTCACTGTGTAGTAATCCTTGCCGACTTCAGTTACTTCGCCAAGAAATGGGGAAAGATCTTTCACATCGTTGGCCCCAAAATACTTTGATCCTACTGAAAGCTTATTTGTCGCCTTATAAATTACAACGCTTGATGAAGCTGATCCCAGTGCAGTCGAAAGACCAGACTGAGGGTGTCCAATCCGAATTCCAAAACCTCCGATTAACCCCAAAACAATTACTACAGCGATGAGGCGCTTGATTGTCGAACTCATTTAGATCTCCTAGTGACTGTAGTTTTCTTTTTGGTTTTCTTGGTGGATGAGGCCTTTTTAGTAGCCGAAGCTTTCGGTTCTAATTTTACCCCAGCTTTACTCTCACTTCTTTGAATTATGGAGTCGAGCCAAGCCTGAACTTCATCATTTGCATTATCGTTTCTTACTGTTACATCAGAAGAATTGGCTGATTCCTTAGAATTCGATTCCAATCTGGCTTTTGACTTTCCAATCTTGCGAACTTTGGAGGTCATTTCCTTGATTTTCAGTATCAAGTTTGGCCACAGTGATTTCAATGTATCAATGGGAGTAACTTTGGCAGCCTGCGCAGGTGTCTCTGTCTGATTTTCGGAAACATTAGTCGCATCCTGCGCACTAATTCCGAGCATTAATCGTGTAGTTCTGGAATCCGGGCGACCGGTACCTCGCCATGTTGCAACTTCGATTACCGTTCCAGTTGCCATCTTTCCTACAACAAGCTTTTGTCCATCAGGGAGATCAATTACAAGGGCATTATCCGAGTTAGGAAGCGGAAGTTTTGTAATTACCGGTGCCTCAACGGGCGCTACTTTTTTACTCACGAGAACTCAATGTAACGCCTACGTTTGTGCCGACATCTTGTGGATTTATATCAGCCAAAGTAATTGTTTGACCTGTTCGCTTTACTTTACATGTGGCAGTCGAATCTGTAACAGCAATTACTCCATTATTGACTGTCACTGAGCTCACTGTGCAATTGATGACATCAGCAGGCGTATCTACTCGATAGAGATCAGAAATGCCTTTCTTCGTACCCGAAGTCTTAATTGGAATGTAGACATCTAATTTACTTCCAGTACATGCTGTATCTACATTTGAAAGCGAAACATTATCTAACGAGAAATATGTTCCATTAAAGTCTGTCTGTAGTGAAATATGCACATCTGTATCGCAAGCTGCGAGAGCTAGATTTCCTAGCCCAAGAGCTCCTTCGGTCATTGTGCCGTTGCACGCGTATGTGACGTTATGAAGTGCATCCTCAAATTTGGTTCCACCATTAACGCAATTTGGATCATTAACCGGAAGAGTTGTAGCAGTGATGGATCCGCCGCCGCCATCGCCGGTTCCGTTACATGCATATGTAACCGTTCCAGCTGCGTCAGTAAATTTTGCGCCACCGAGTGGACAATTTGTATTTCCTGTAGGAAGCGCAACAGTTACCACCGAAACACCGTTAGCACCTGCTGGACCTTGTGCACCTGCTGGACCTTGTGGTCCCGCCGCACCTGCTGGACCTTGTGGTCCAACTGCACCTGGTGCGCCATCAAGACCGTTCTGTCCATCTTGACCATTCATGCCAACAAAACCATCGGCTCCGGCAACTCCCGCTGGACCAGGAACACCTTGCGGTCCGACTAAGAGCGCAAGAACTTGATTTAAATTTGGATTACCTAGATCTGTACCACCAAGAAAAAAGTTTTGTACTGCATTTGTATCTGTTCCCGCCGCATAAGTAATTCCAATGCTAGAGAGTGAAAAAATTACAAGTGCGATAACTATACGTTTTAGTTTCACGCTTCAACCTCTTCCTTCTCAAACTTGTTTTTCTCTGAAGTGGCCACCAGACTCGAATACACAGAGTGCAGCAACACTGGGACTAAGCCTAGAAGTATAAAGGCTTGCGCCTTTTCCCTGGTAGACATGGGAAGGTACTGAACCCCGATATACACGGCAACCGTGAGCAGAGCAACAATTATCGCCTCAATCATGAGGTTTCTACGGGCCTTTGCAAAGCGAACTCCGACAAGTCGAGGCAAGTGAATGGAATTCAAGAAAAAGGGAGCAGAGATAACCAAGGTGGCAATCAGTGATTGATTTGCCTTTTCAGTCCACACATAAGTAATTCCAAAAATGGCAGTCGCTAAAGTAAATGTCATAGGTTGTGACATCGAACGTTGAAGAATAATGGATTCAACTTCAGTCTCAACTTCAATTTCGCGTTTGATGCGTCGGCGATCAATTGCAATTTCCATTAAATTCTTGGCGATAATTAAAACAAACACAATTGCCATAAGCGGCCAACGTAGAAATTTATTACCCTGGATATTAATCACCAAGCTATCGGTAAGAATTGTGGAAATAACAACTGCAACCGAACCAAGCAGAGCTGATAAAACGAGCGCAAGTACATCTTTGATGTTCTCAGAAAGTCTAGATAAATAAACTTTGAAATCTACTTTGAGAATGACTAAGTACATAGATGCGAGCATTGAAGGCAAGCACCATGCCATAACAAATGCTGCGGCAGCAAGGAATGAACGCATTCCGGTGATGTCACCAAGGATTAAGCTAGCGAAAATAAATCCTAACGCTGCGGTTCCGCCGGAGATTGCATCAACTGCACCAATAACAGCAATAGCAATTATTAGGCCAAGTGCAACGTTTGGTATGACCGTAGTGTTCTGAATGCTGTATGACATGTAGATACCTAAAACAAATGTGAAAAATGGTGCAAGAGCCCAAATATTCGGCGATAGCTTATGTAACGGTTCTCCGTCTTTGAGCGCAACAAATTTAAGAAATGAAATTTCCATTTCATCTTGTCGGCGTGATCTAAACCTATAAAACGGTTGAATCGCCCCAAGAACTCGACTCACTGAAGATTCTTCATCTTTCCTGCGCTTATGGCTCTTATCTCGAGTGAAAGCAAGCGATGCATACTTTCGTGAGCGAATGACTGCAAAAGTGGAGATGATGATTGCGTACAAGGTAAACAACAACCGTAAGTCTGTTGGAATGGATGAAATTGTGTAGTAGTTACGTTTAATGAGGTTAACACCCGCAACAGTTGTATCTGGTGATCCCTTTGCACGTGCTTCTACTGAGTAACCACCAAGTGGAAGATTGTTGGGCAAGTCGATAGAAAAAACTACATATCCGGCAGCGTTTGGTGCACTTGGGGAAAATTCTCGATCTATTTGACCTGGTGCGGTGAGGTAAATCTTCCAGCCCGCATTAGTGCTCAGTCCGCCCAACACAATGTTTTGCTGCTTACCTCGTTCCCAGCTGAGAAGTGGCATATCCGCAGCAATTGCCATGGGAGCAAAAATTACTGAAATGGCAGTAATTAAGAGTAGAAGTGTTCTCTTATTCTTCTTCATCTTTGCCCTTCAATGAATCTATTCCCATCCAAATTGCGACACCTATAGGCGCCATAACTAGCAATGCTTGTTTAGTGAGGAATTTTCCAACAAGAGGAATAACGAAAAATACGATTCCTAAAATGTCATTGTTCTTCGGCTTCTGGGTATCAGGGCTCGGGTTGTTGTCACCCTTCATCACCCAACCATCTGTTCCATTTCCATCAATAATTCTGTGGGAGAAAACTCCGACTTCAGAACCATCGAATCGGCGAGCTTGATACGCAGCAACTTTTCCTACTGCGGGCTTGAGTCGATCTGGGTTCATCGTAAGAACGATATCGCCCGGTGAAATCGATGGCGCCATTGAATTAGTGAGAACAATTCTTGCCTTTACGAATCCAGTCGCAGATAAGGCTGAGAAGGAAATCAATACGGCTGCAAATGAATATCCAATTAGAGTGAAAACTCTTTTTATTTGAACAATTCTGATTCCGCCTTTGGTGACAACTCTCTCTGGTGGAGTTACTACAAATAATTTTGCTGATGACTCAACGATGTGTTTTGGGGTGACAAGAACTGTTTGTTCACCCTCGTGACTTGAGAGAGTGACAAGAACATTTGCATCATCGGGGGCGCTGCCTCTATTAATCCAGACTTCGTTAGTTCCGGTGATTACTGGTTCTACATCCAAATGAGAAACACCACCAGGAAGATCTGATTTCGATCCTCTTGGTGGTGTCTTCATGCTTAATACTTTAGTGCTGAATGTGGGCCCACACTGACACGGGTAGGCCTTAGTTCAAGACTTATTTACTCTGCGATTCCAGGGTTATTTTTGCAACTGACGAAGCAGGAATTGCGGTACCTGTGTTTCGAATTGCAAATCCCTTATTGTTTCCAGAGCCGGCAACACTAAATGTTGTTGATGCGCATCCTGGTGAACCTGAGGCTGCAGTGGCAACGATTCCTGAAGAGAATGAATCGATTGAGGCATCACAAGTCCATAGTGAAGAATTTGAGCTGTTGAGTACCTTGAATGTGATTTTCTTACCGATACAAGCGCCAAGACCAACAGTTGCACTAGTTGTAACAGTAGTTGAGTCTAGAACTGTAATGGTTTCAAGGTTAAAGACTGTTCCATTAAATGTATTAGCTGGTGTCACGATGATGTCTGTATCGCAACCAACGGCAGTACTGATTCCCTGGCCGTATTCAATATTAGATCCGCCATTGAGTGAAATAGACGCAGCGAATGTTGAGCCCAAGAATCCAAGAGCTGCAACGGTTGCAACAACAATGAACTTGTTGCTGCGCTTACGTCGTGAAGATCCTTTCGAACCTTCGAAGGATAAAATTTCCATTTATATTCCTTTATTCGTGTCAGTTACTTCTTACTTCTAAACTAGACCTCTAGTCTACCAAACCTGGATAGCTTGGTAAAGATTTTCATTTAGCTTGATGGCTTTGGATTATTCACTGCTTCCACAGTTACTCGACCCACGTTTTGGCCATCAATATTTACGGTGTTCTTGGTTGGATCTAGATAGAAAGTTACGTCGGCCGAATTAGCGCTCAGATTGCTGCCGTCATACACCGAGGTGCCGACTGTTGAAAGTGAAATTGCCGCATTCATGATTCCAGAAATAACTCCACCGTCGCCAGTGAGATATCCGAGACCAAGTACGGCGGGATCGCTGCTACTTACTTGACCATCAGTAGATGGAATCGCCATTTGTAAAACTGTTGCATCTTGGATTCCGCCAAGTTGAATTTCTTTTCCTGTTGAATCAATCAGACGGATACGAAGTTTTGTATTTTGGCATGCAACCAAATCAACATTTGAAACAGTTACTGATTTAACTCTAAAGAATCCGTTGGTTGAATCCGTTTGAGTTGGAGCTGATTTCCATTCCTGACCCATTGCAACAAAAACTTGTGGATCGCATGCAACCGCTTGTTGTGAACCTTGTCCGAAAGTTAAGTTTCCAGATCCAACAGTTACGCTTGCGGCAAAAGTTGAAAGTAAGAATGGAACAGCCGAACCGATTGCAATGAAGGCAAAGAATTTCGAACGCGCTTTACCGGAGCCGCCGAAACGTGACTTCACGCTTCCGCTCAACGGTGAATGCAACGACATGCTTTTTTGCTCCTTAAGAGGCGATTCTGAAATTGTTCAGGTCGCTGATATTACTCGATACTAGAACGCAGGTTCAATCTGCCCGCTTACTTCTTGCCCATGTTGACCGGGGCTTTCACAATTCCTAGGTCGACTCCAAGGGCAGAAATGGCAACGGGGCGGGTAATTTGGCTTGGAACACAGAGGTCGGGGTCTATCGAGGGTTTATTTACTGCCGAAACCTGAAATGTAAGGGTGACTTCTGAAATTCGACTTTGCGAATTCAAAGTAAGGCCATGGCCAGCGGTCAACGCTGAAAGCACTTTAGGAGCACTGCCAGAAATGATGAGAGATCTAGTTCCTTCTCCGTTCACCAAAATATCTGAAGCAGCTGAAAGTGAAATATTTGCTCGATTTGAGTTTGCGCAAACCAGAACAATTTCAGCTCCACCTAATGCAAAAGAATCCATGCGAACTGATTTTGCTCGAGGGTCAACTTGAAGTGAATTGGGAGTTTTGAAAAAGAGTGATGCGGAATCAATTATTTTTGCTTTCGCAGTTGGGGATTCACTTTCTAAATATGTAATGTCCGGGCTTGGTTCGGCGCTAGAAGAAGGTGATGGCGAAGGCGAAGCAGATTCGCTAGACGTTGGTGATGGCGAAGCAACGGCAGGAGCCGACTCGACGGTTGGGTCAGGAGTCAATTGATCAGCAAGAGATGGAAGCATCTGGCTTACAACAAATCCAACGCAGACAAGCAGAATTACACGCTTGAGAAGCTTAATCATCGCCTGCGACATGACTCCATCATATTACGCATAGAACTAAATTCTATATTCGGCCTATCTTGGGGTACTTTTTGCGCATGGCTACAACGCGAAAAACAGGTTCGCGCCGTAAGGCAGAACAAGTCAATGAAGAACTCTTATCAGAGCTGAACTCATGGGCAGCATCCAGTCGAGTAACAAACGACCCTTATGTTCAGGCGCTTGTAAAGTCGCTAGAAACTTTTGAAGATATCGAAGCAATCGCAGAAATTAATCCCCTCGATTATTTGCCACACTTCGAAAACTCTGCGAGTACTCGCAAAGTTAAATTAATTAATATCCTTACAATCTTCAGAAACGTACTCGTGTTCGCACCGGTAGCTTTGACTTGGCTTGGTGTTTCTAAAGCAACAACAGGTTTTGCGCAATACACAAAAGCAAATGCGGATGCAGTGGTTAACTTCCTTGAATTCTGGCAGAACGGATATGGAATTCTCCCCTCAGAGTGGACCATTGGCCACATTGCGATGCTCGACTTCTATCTCATCGCAGTTGTTATTGCACTTACATTGATTACTGCATTAATGACCGAGCGCCACCAGCGAGAAGAAACTCAGCGCCTGGCAAAACTTGATCGAAAGAGAATTGATCTTGGAATTAAGCTGCACTCTTATTTATTTGCACACCGAAAAGTCACAGCAGAGACTGTTAATGCTCGAGTATCTATGGCAGTGCGAAATCTTGCAGCAACTTCAAAATCGATGGCACAGGCAAGTAAAGAACTGAGAAAAGATATCAATGCAATTCCATCGAATAAGCAGGTTCTTGCCGAAATCAAGAAAATGAATAAGTCCTAATTCGATGAGAACAAGAAGAGTCGCACCGTCCGAACTTGTTGAGGATGTTTCCCAACAAGCGGGCTGGATGTACGCCGACCTTTTCTTGGCTCTCATGGTTATCTTCCTTGCAACTATTTCTTTCGTTCCAAAGTTATCGGGTGGTCTAGCAACGGGTAATGCGAGCACTCAGCAATCTGTTTCGCTGAAGTCCGTGAATTTTGATCAAGGTATGGCTAATCTTTACAACGGTTTTGACCTACCGAAACTCCGGGCCGATATTGAAAGCTTTAAGAAGAAGGCAAAGTTGGCCGACACTGCCGAGATCATTTATGTTCAAGTAATCGGTGGATATGCTAAAAATGAAAAGGCTGGAGTGGGAACTCTTGCAGCGATTGACTTCAGCGTCCAACTTAAAAAACAAGCGGCAGATCTATTTAATACTGCCGCTATTAAACTGGACACCAGTAACTCAATCCCTAGTGGATCAGTTGCTCTTCGTATGACATTTGCAGCAAGAACTTATTGATTAAGGCAATACTCCAAAGTCAAACCAACGAGGTGTTGTTCCACCCGGTGTAACAACTTCAATTGTTCCATCACCAATTGTTAAGCCCGCTGGTATCTGAACAGTAATCTGAGTATCTGAATCCACGCTAAATGTTCCAGCATTTGTAAATACATTGAAAATAACTCTGACTGCGTCAGTGAAATTAGTTCCAGTCAATGTAATCAAATCACCTTCCGAGCCTTCATATGGGCTAATTGCAGTGATGGTAGGCGTGCAACCAGATGAGCATCGCTCGTCACCCTTAGTCAGAGTTGTAGTTGTGGCGATTGTGATTCCAGTTCCGCTATTTCCGAAAATGAATACGGGAACGATTACATAGCTTCGAACTCGAACTGTGATCGTATCTGATGTGATAGCCAAGTAATTTCTATTTGCAGGAACCGTCACTGTTACACCACAAGTACCTGCTGCTGTTGCGTTCAATCCACTTCCAGTAATAGTACAAGCGGCACCCGAAACCTTTGTAAATGTTGCTGTAGCAGTTGGGTTATTTCCACCGCGATAGACCAACGTAAATGGAACGCTGACTTCACCGTTGATGCCATCGATAGTGATTGGATCTTGCGCAATTCGATTAATGGTGAAGGTAATAGCCGAGCCAGCGTAATTAGGAGTTTCATAGTTAGTCGCTAAACCTGAAGACATCACGATTGCAGACGGAGTAATACTGTAAGTACCAGCATCAATTGGAGTTCGTGTATCCGAGTACGAGAATGACTCAAATGGATTGGACACAAAACCGTATGTAAGTGTCAGAGAAGATGCCGCATCCGTGCCTTTGAAACCTTTGAAACTATAGGTCGGAATAATTGAAGCTCTCTGTCCAGGAACATAGCTCACCGCGGTCACTGTATCCATCGTAATTACAGGCGCGTTTGCTTTAGCAATTGTAAGAGCAAGTGCGGATGTTGTAGATGTCGTAAGGAAATTCGTACCTTCTGCCACGGTTGCATTGAGGGTACATGCCAATGTTCCAGAAGTTGCAGTCAATATTCCACCAAGTGAATCGAACGTACATCCCGGTGATGCATTAAGTGAGTACGTGATATTGCCATCGAGTGCACCGTCTGAAATCGTTGTAGTTACAGTTGCAGTATCGGAGTACTTAAGAGTTGATGTTACCGAAGTTAATGCAATTGTTCTATTGCCTTTTGCAATCTCAATTGTGGCTGTTGCTGAATCGGCCAAGTAGTTATTTCCTTCAGCTACTGTCATTTTCACAATACAACTTCCTGCTTGTATCACTGACATAAGTGCTGTGGATGAATCAACAGAACAGGTGGAAGAAGTGAGCGATGAATATGAGATCGCCCCGTTGCCTAGTCGAGATTTTGTAGTTGCTGTATCTGTGACGCCGGTTTTGAAAGTGATGTAGTTATTTGCTGGAGGCGAAGTAACTGCACTATTCGTATTTACAGTTGGGTAAACAAGTGAGGAAGTATTTTGCGCCCGGTTCAAAGTGAATGTTCCTGCGACTGTAGTGACTCCAATGTAGTTTCCTGAAATAGTCGAAATTCCCGCAGTAGCGGTATCTGGTGTAGCCACATAAGTACCAGCCAATGTCGGCGCAGTTGAACTTGAATAGTTAGTTCCATCATTTGCAGTTCCTGAGTAAATCATTGAAACCGCGGTAAGTGAGTCAATGCTTACTAAACCACTGGTTGTAAATGGCTTAGTGACAAGCGCAGTTGACCCAGTGTATGTAAGTGATTCGTTCGAAGCCGTTACGGTCAAAGTGTCTGCTTTGCCAACAGTGACAGAGAAGGAAGTTTCATTACTGTTGTTGTAATTCGTGGTGTCGGTTGGTGTAAGAGTTGCCTTCAAAGTCACCGCACCAATTGCACTTGGTGTCCAAGAGCAAGTTGCAATCCCAGCAGAAGTTGCAACAGCAGAACAAGCAGTAATTCCGGTATTTCCATACTTAAAGAGAACGTTTCCTGCAGTACTTGCTGCAGCAGAAATAGTCACCGGATTTCCATACTTGGCTGTGGTTACTGCACCTGGAAGTGAAAGTGCGACTGTTGGGGTTGCCTTATTAATAGTGATAGTTACAACTGCTTGGTATGGAGCAGAATTTGCTGCATCCTGAACAGTAATTGTCTCTGTGTACACGCCAACATTTACTTTCGCCGGAACGTTCAACGTGAGTAAACCAGAGGGCGATTCCTGATTCACAAGGGCGGTAATCATGGTTTCCGTTGCAGTTTCACTTGGCGTCAAATACTTAATAATGGCAGTACCTGAGCCACCTTGAGCACCGGTGATTTTGAATAATCCTGCCGATCCTGCACCACCGCCACCACCGAGTCCGTTCGTTCCTCGTACAGGGTTAGTGAAGCTGTTTGTTGATCGCAAGTTTCCTACTGGAATATAAGTACGTGCTTGACCTGTGTATTCATATTCAAGTTTCCAAGCAGCACCACCAGCATCCTCGGTGAAATAAACGCTCATTGGATAGTACTGACCTTTGACAAAGCCCGACCAGGTCGCGCTTGCCTCGCCACAACAAGGTTTAGCAATTTCATTGTCAGTTCCATTGATGTTAATTACTAAATCACTTGAATCATCAGAGGTCAGATAAAACTTGATGCT
>CAEZSD010000002.1_pt1 | contig 21875 bp, 17 predicted proteins | sample 7263871 | NCBI WGS metagenome assembly CAEZSD01 (sample SAMEA6813771, study PRJEB35770) | uncultured Candidatus Planktophila sp. | biome: Freshwater; feature: Freshwater reservoir; material: water | place: Czech Republic | collected 2017-04-14 | depth 0.5m m | reverse complement strand
GGCCAAATGCTCTCTAAAGAAACAGTTACATTATTTGAAAGCGTTCAGGAATTTACCGTCGCCGAAAAAGATGGAGTCATCATCGGATGCGGAGCTCTTCACGTTCTCTGGGAAGATCTTGCAGAAGTAAGAACTGTTGCAGTTGAGAATAGTTTTCAAAAGCAGGGCGTGGGACATAAAATTCTTGAAACTATTATTCAAAGAGCGCGCGAAATTGGCGTGAATCGAATCTTCTGCCTAACTTTTCAAACTGAATTTTTTGGTCGACATGGCTTTGAAGAAATTCATGGAACTCCTGTTGATCCTGATGTCTATCAGCAACTACTTCGCTCATACGATGCTGGTGTTGCCGAGTTCCTAGATCTCGAGTCGGTAAAGCCAAATACCTTGGGCAATACCCGCATGCTCCTAAATCTCTAGCCACCATCTCTAGTATTTTTCAGGGAATATTCCCCCCATATTTAGGGTTCTACGAGGCATAGAGCTATCCACCTCGCGCCTTCCCTACGCTGGGTTATAGGCTTGCGACCAGCACCACCTGAAGATGTAAGAAGAAGGAGTCCGCCCATGTTTGAGCGCTTTACCGATCGAGCTCGACGAGTAGTTGTCCTAGCTCAAGAAGAAGCACGCATGCTCAATCACAACTACATCGGCACAGAACACATCCTTCTTGGACTCATCCACGAAGGTGAAGGAGTGGCTGCAAAGGGGCTCGAATCTCTAGGTATTTCACTTGAGGGCGTTCGCGCGCAAGTTGAAGAAATTATTGGTCAAGGTCAACAGGCACCAAGTGGACATATTCCATTTACACCACGCGCTAAGAAAGTTCTTGAACTTTCACTTCGCGAAGCGCTGCAACTCGGACACAACTACATTGGCACTGAACACATTCTTCTCGGTCTTATTCGCGAAGGCGAAGGCGTTGCAGCACAAGTACTTGTAAAGCTTGGCGCAGATCTCAATCGTGTTCGCCAACAAGTAATTCAATTACTTTCAGGTTACCAAGGTAAAGAAGCCGTTACACAAGGTGGACCAGCCGAAGGAACTCCTTCAACATCTCTGGTACTTGATCAGTTTGGTAGAAACCTCACCGCTGCTGCACGTGAAGGAAAGCTCGACCCAGTTATCGGTCGCGAAAATGAAATTGAACGCGTGATGCAGGTTCTTTCACGACGTACAAAAAATAACCCTGTTCTTATTGGAGAACCTGGTGTTGGAAAGACTGCAGTTGTTGAAGGTCTTGCACAAGCAATTGCAAAGAACGATGTCCCTGAAACACTCAAGGATAAGCAGCTGTACTCACTCGATCTAGGTGCACTCGTTGCGGGATCACGTTACCGTGGAGATTTCGAAGAACGTCTCAAGAAAGTTCTTAAGGAAATCAAAACTCGCGGAGACATCATTATTTTCATCGATGAAATTCACACACTTGTTGGCGCTGGCGCTGCAGAAGGCGCAATTGATGCTGCAAGCATCTTGAAGCCAATGCTTGCACGTGGTGAACTCCAGACTATTGGCGCAACAACTCTTGACGAATATCGCAAGCACATCGAAAAAGATGCAGCGCTAGAACGTCGATTCCAGCCAATTCAGGTGAAAGAACCTTCAGTAGCCCACACAATTGAAATCCTTAAGGGACTTCGCGATCGTTACGAAACACACCATAGAGTTTCGATTACTGATGGAGCACTCGCTGCTGCAGCAAATATGGCAGACCGTTATGTTTCAGATCGCTTCCTTCCAGATAAGGCAATCGATCTCATTGATGAAGCTGGCTCACGTCTACGCATTAAGCGCATGACTGCTCCTGCTGAACTTCGTGAATTCGATGAAAAAATTGCTGAAGCTCGCAAAGCTAAAGAATCTGCAATTGACGGACAAGATTTCGAAGGTGCAGCAGCGCTTCGCGATAAGGAAAAAACCCTTATTCAAGAGAAGCAAGAAGCTGAGAAGAATTGGAAAGCAACTGATCTAGATAAGGTCACAGAAGTAGATGAAGAACTTATTGCGCAAGTTCTCTCTGCATCAACTGGAATTCCAGTATTCAAATTAACTGAAGAAGAAACTGCTCGACTTCTTCGTATGGAAGATGAACTTCATCGCCGCGTTATTGGACAGGATCAAGCGATCAAAGCTTTGTCACAAGCAATTCGTCGTACTCGCGCTGGTCTGAAAGATCCAAAGCGTCCCGGGGGTTCATTTATCTTTGCTGGCCCATCTGGTGTTGGTAAGACAGAACTTTCACGCACTCTTGCTTCATTCCTCTTTGGAGATGAAACTGCATTAATCCAACTTGATATGTCTGAATACTCAGAGCGTCACACCGCGTCACGTCTCTTCGGTGCACCTCCGGGATATGTTGGTTACGACGAAGGTGGACAACTCACTGAAAAGGTTCGTCGTCGCCCATTCTCAGTCGTTCTCTTTGATGAAATCGAAAAGGCTCACCCAGATATCTTTAACTCACTTCTTCAGGTGCTTGAAGATGGACGTCTTACAGATTCACAAGGTCGCACAGTAGATTTCAAGAACACAGTAATCATCATGACCACAAACCTTGGAACTCGAGATATTTCTAAATCTCTAGGGCTTGGTTTTGCTAATGCAGATGACGATCTCACTAATTACGATCGCATGAAGGGCAAAGTTCAGGACGAACTTAAGAATCACTTCCGTCCAGAATTCCTGAACCGCATCGATGATGTCATCGTCTTCCACCAGCTCACAAAGGATCAGATCATTCAGATTGTTGATCTCATGATTGCTGGCCTAGATGATCGCTTGAAGGCGAAAGATATGGGAATCGAACTCACACAAGCAGCGAAGGATCTCCTTGCAGCTCGCGGGTATGACCCACTTCTTGGTGCGCGTCCGCTCCGTCGAGTTATTCAGCGAGAAATTGAAGATTCACTTTCAGAGCGAATCCTCTTTAACGAACTCAAGGCTGGCGAAATCATTGTTGTAGATGTCGAAGGCGTGGATGCCGATGCGAAATTTACATTCGCAGGTTCTCCAAAGGTTGCAACACCTGATACTCCTGAAGATCTTGCAGAAGCGACTAAGTAATTAGCTTTAGGAGAGAAATTTCTTTCCTGGGTTCAAGATGTTGTTGGGGTCGAAGACTCTTTTGATATCTCGCTGAAGCTCTATAACTGTCGGTGAAATTTCATTGCCAATGAGCTTGGTTTTAATCAGTCCAATGCCATGCTCGCCACTTGCTGTTCCGCCAAGTGATTGTGCAATTCTGACAATCTCTTCAAAAACTTCAATTGCTTTTGCTGCAGCCTTCGCATCGCCATGACCATGCACAATTGTTGGATGCATATTTCCGTCACCGGCATGACCAAATATTCCTATGACTAAACCAGATTCCTGGCTGAGTTTTTCGACCTTTTCAACAAAATGTGCAATCTCACTTATCGGAAGAGCAACATCATCGAGAAGAGTTGCTCCCATACGTTCAAGAGCGGGATAGGCCATCTTTCTGACACGAATCAAATCCGCGGTATCGGCGGGATCATCTGAGAACACGCCATCGATTAACTTAAATTCCTTACACACTTCTAACGCCGCTTCACATTGATCTTTATTTTCATCGAGTTGCATGATCAGTACTGCCCCGGAAACTTCAAACCCGAGCGGATGCCACGCTTCAACAGCGTTTAACGTGGTCTGATCAATGATTTCTAACATCGAAGGACGAAATTTCAGAAGTGCCGACGAAGCCGATGCGGCCAGATTTATATTCGGAAATGTTGCAACAAGAGTTGCTGGTGACTGTGGCCTCACCTCTAGATTCAATGTCAATTCCGTTATGACTCCAAGAGTGCCTTCGGAACCTACGAATAAATGAAGCAAGTCATAAGTAGTTACTGACTTTTTTGTATCGCTGCCAAGTTCAATAACCTGACCATTAGCTAGAACAACTTGCATTGCACGTACATGTGCGGCGGTGACCCCGTACTTAACGCAACACATTCCACCGGCATTGGTTGCTGCATTTCCACCTAAGGTAGACCAATCTCTACTTGCAGGATCTGGAAGATAAGCAAGACCGTGCTCTTTCACTGCATTATCTAGGTCTAAATTAATGACTCCGGCTTGCACCCGTGCAATTTGATTCTGCTCATCAATAGAAATTATCCGATTCATTTTCTCCAGAGAAATAACTAGAGATGCATCAGTGGAATTTGCGCCACCAGCCAGACCGCTACCGGCCCCTCTTGTAACAACAGGGATGTGATGCTCGTTTGCGTATTTCAGAGCTATTGAAATTTCTTGTGCACTACGCGCCAATAGCACTGCAAATGGAGGCGCAGATGATGCGAATGGTGCCTGATCGTGCGAATACGAAGCGGTGATATCTGGATCGGTTATCAAAGAAATATTCTCGCCAAGAAGCTCTTGAAGCTTCAGTGCGTGACTCATGGGTAGAACTCTACCTAGGAAGTGAAAATTTGTTCCTGCCTCGCGCCTCAATTAATCCATCATCAAGCAGGGTGAGGATCGCTTTTTCGAGTTGGGAAGGAACGTCCCATAATTCCTGAATCTGTGCACGAGTGAGAATTTCATTTTCCCGCAAGGATTGCACAATCATTCCTCGACATTGACGGTCTGTGCCATGCCAGGTTTGTCGTCTCTTCACTATTTCAGATTGCGGATAATCCAAACTGCGCCATAAACATTTATTTGCCACAGGGCAGAGTGCGCACTTAGGAGATTGCGCAGTGCAGATAAGTGCACCGAGCTCCATCGTTGCAGCTGCCCACACATGTGGATCCTTTTTCGGAATGAGCTGCTCGTAGCGTTCCTTCTCATCTTTTGTTGCTGAGTTCTTAGGTGTTTGTTCTCCGTCGTATAAACGTGAAAAGAGTCTTCGAATATTGATATCAAGAACGAGAGATCGTTCAGAGAATGCGAAGGCAACCATTGCTGCCGCTGTGTATTCACCAATACCCGGAAGTTTGCGAAGTTCGGTTTCAGTCGTTGGTATTTTCCCACCGTGCTGGGAGGTGATCACCTTTGCACATTCGTGCAATCTGAGCGCACGCCGTGGATATCCAAGGCGCCCCCATGAAGTAATTACTTCTGCAGGAGTTGCTTTAGCAAGTGCAGCAGCCGACGGCCACTTCTGCATCCACTGGTTATATACAGGCAGGACTCGGTTGACTGGAGTTTGTTGCAACATAAACTCTGAAACAAGAATTCCCCAAGCATCTGCTTTTCGCCAAGGTAAATCTCTCTTATTTTTCTTAAACCACTGCGAAATTTCTTTTGCGTAACTCTGGTCCGACATTATTCGCCGTTAATTTTCACTCGCAGTAACGCTTGATCAAGGCGCGAAACTTCGACAATCTCCATTCCATCAATTTTCACATCAGATCCAGTTGGAACAAGAGCTCGCTTAAAACCAAGTCGATAAGCTTCAGCAAGCCGTCTTGAGACTCCACTTACTTTTCTGATTTCACCAGCAAGACCAACTTCACCTATAGCAACAAGATCAGCAGGCAAGGCAAGGTTTTTTGCTGCTGATGCAACGGCCAGTGCAAGAGCGAGGTCTGCAGCGGGTTCAGACATTTTCATTCCTCCGACAGTTGCTGCATACACATCTCTTCCGCCGACGCGCACATGTGCGCGAAGTTCGAGAACTGCAAGAGTCATGGAAGTACGGGCTGAATCAAGTCCGCTAGTGACACGTCGCGCATTACCGAAATCATTTTCTCGTCCCGCACTTACAAGAGCCTGAATTTCGGCTAGCAGTGGACGTCTTCCTTCAAGAGTTACGGTCACGCAGGTTCCTGGCACTGGCTCTGTGTGACGAGATGTAAAGAGACCAGTTGGATCAAGAACGCTTTCGATTCCGGTATCGCTGAGATCAAAACAACCAACTTCATCGCTTGCACCAAAACGATTTTTAATCGCACGAATAAGGCGAAGACGTGAATGACGCTCTCCTTCAAATTGAAGAACAACATCAACAATATGTTCGAGTAAACGAGGACCGGCAATCGAACCATCCTTAGTGACGTGCCCAACCAGAAGCAATGTGATGTCACGATCTTTACAAATTCGAATCAGCGCACCAGCAACTTCGCGAACTTGAGTTACTCCACCTGGTGCACCATCTGCTGTTGATGATCCGATTGTTTGAATCGAGTCAATAATCAATAACTGAGGTTTCACTGAATCTATATGTGCAATTACTGCACCTAAATCAGTTTCAGATGCTAAAAATAGTTGCGGATCAACAGCGTTAATTCTTTCGGCACGCAGTCGCACTTGCGAAGCTGATTCTTCTCCGGAGATATAGAGGGCAGGAATTCCTTGGGATGCTGTTTGTGCTGCAACAGATAAGAGCAAGGTAGATTTTCCAACGCCGGGTTCGCCAGCCAGAAGAATTGCTGCACCAGGAACTAGGCCACCGCCAAGAACACGATCTAACTCAGTGACACCAGTGGGTTTTGCTTGCGCAGCTGAAAGATCGACCTCGCCGATAGGTGTGGCCTTATGTGTAACTGAACCTGCAACAAGTGAAAGTTTCTTTGGTGCTGCTAACTCTTCGACAGTTCCCCATGCTTGGCATTCTCCGCAGCGCCCAACCCATTTTTGCGAAGTCCATCCGCATTCAAAACAACGGAAGGGATCCTTTTCAACCTTAGCCATGGAAGTAGGTTAGAGCAGAGAACTGACTACTTGTTGGCTGCGATGGTTGCTGGGTGTTGAATGACGAAGAGTGGCAATGAACGTGCTTGAGCGTCTTTAATCCCCTGAATACGGCGATCGCAATGCTCAGCCAAGATTGCATATGCATCTTTACCCATGAGCTGTTGAAGTTCAGCCTTATTTGAAATGTAAACCGGTTCGCTGCCGACGTGCGCATCAGTATTGCTTGTGCAATACCAATCGAAATCATCTCCGCCATCGCCCCAACCGAGTCTTTCGTATTCGCCGATGACAGTCACTGAATATTCGCGTTCGCCGACTTCACGTGTTTCATAACTACGGCGCAAAGGAAGTTGCCAGCACACATCTGGTTTTGTATCTACGAAGTGAATCTCTCGCTTTTGTGCAAGATGGTGCAGCACGCAACCAAATGATCCAGTGAAACCCGGAGCTTCATAACCTTTGCGGTTAAGGAATATGCATGCATCATTTACTGTACGAGTTTTTCTCTCTTTATCTTCATCTAAATCTGTAATGCGAAGATTTCCACCTGGTTTCTTAGGGCGCGCTTCTTCGTAGAACTGCCACATATCTGGAGTTAAGAATTCAGCGGCTTTACGTACGCGCTCTTCATCATCTTCATCTGAGTACATCGCACCTTCTGTGCAGCAGCCATCATTTGGGCGGTCTTTAAATACGCCTTTGCAGCCATCGCCGTAGATACAGGTCCAGAAAGATGTGAGCCAGGTGAGGTCACACTTGAAAATTTCTTCTTCATCATTGGGGTCTGTGAATTCGACCCAGTCGCGTGCAAAACCTGGCTTTATCTCTGACATAGTCGCAGAGCCTACGCGTACTCTTTCGCCATGGCTAATTACGAGGGCATCAATCGCGTTGGAATTATCGGTGCCGGAACAATGGGGGAAGCATTTATTGCAGCCCTGATTCGTTCAGGATTATCTGCAGATGCTATTTCCATCGTTGTTCGACGTGCAGAACATGGAGTTGAGCTCTCATCTAAATATGGCGTGATTGTAAAAGAGCTAGCGGATGCCGTTTCGAGTTCAGATGTAATCATTCTTGGAATCAAACCCCAAGGACTTGCAGATCTGATGCCACAGATTCAGTCCCATCTGCGCAAAGAGACATTGGTCTTATCACTTCTGGCCGGTAAGACAATATCCGGGATTTCAGATGGCCTCGCAGGTCATTCTTCAATTGCACGCGTTATGCCAAATACACCAACACTTGTTGGAAAAGGAATGGCTGGATATTCGCTCTCAAGCGAAGTCACCGAAGTTCAAAAAAAATTTATTGATCAACTTCTTGCTGCAACAGGTAAGTCGATTGAAATTCCTGAAGAACTTCAGAATGCACTTACAGGAACAAGTGGCTCTGGCCCGGCGTACTTCTTTAGATTTGTAGAGGCGATGATTGATGGTTCTGTTGCCATGGGAATCTCTCGTGAGGATGCAACAACGCTCACGATTCAAACAATTGTTGGTGCAGCAGCCCTGCTTGATGAATCTGGAGAAACCCCAACTCGCTTGCGCGAAAAAGTTACGAGTTTAAAGGGAGCAACAGCAGAAGCGCTCGCAGTATTTGAAGCAGCTGGAATTTCGGAAATTGTTGCTCAAGCAATGGCTGCTTCTGCGCGACGTTCGGAAGAGCTAGCTCAATAATGAAAAAGAAGTTGGCTTTACCGATTGCAGCCTTAGTTATTGCAAGCTTGAGTTTTGCTGCATCTGCAAGTGCAGCACAGAAAAGTATCTCTGTAAAAAAGATTGAGAAGTTGGTCGCCACAACCGATGCCGAGATGCTCATTGCCAGCGGGCCTTCAATAATTCTGATTTCAAATACCGAATCACCTACTGCGCGAATTTCACTAACGGCACTTGATTCAACAGGTTTACCAACGTGGCAGAAAAAAATTGAATCACAACAAGATCAAATGGCTTCGGCAGCAACAACAGATACCGAAGGCAACATTTGGCTGGCAGGTTTTTCTGCACCTCAAAACGCAGTTGAGAGCGCTACTGCCGCAGTCGTTGCAGATAACCCCGATGGGGTGGTACCCGAGCTATATCCAAATATTCGTCAAGATTTACGAGTCCTGACAGTTTGGAAACTCTCATCAATCGGAGATGTGATTTCAACATATTCGAAAGAACTCACAGAGCCAGGGCTGATAAATGCAATCGCAGTGAATGCCACAGGTGTTTCAGTCGTTGGTCAATTTACAGATAAACCCTTTCTTATCACTGCAAACCAATCTGGAACGTTGAGCAAGATGTACTTCGTAGGAACTGCTAAGACAACGATCAATACAGTAGTGAGGAATTCTGATTCTTCGTCCAGTCTTTTTGGTTCGAGTACAGAAAAATTGGGCGGTAAAACTCTCGTTGGTAAGCGAGATGGAATTCTTATGAAGGTTTCTAAATCTGGATCTGTAACCGCTGTAGTCAGAAGCTCAATAGCAAAAGGTGACCGCTCATGGTTAAGTGCTGATTCAAACTTATTGCTTACTGGATATGTTAAGTCTGGAAAAATCACAGAGAGCGCGATCACGAAATTCAATTCATCATTCGCTCCAACTTGGACTATCCGAATTCAATCTTCTGGCGAGTCAGTGGGACTGAGCTCTGGAAAGAATTCTATTGCAGCGCTGAGTTCTACTTCAGCAGTGAAGTCACTCGTCGGCTGGAAACCAACAAAGAACCAACTGCTAGTAGTCAGTTTTGATTCCAAAGGAATTATCACCGGTGCATCTGGAAGTTCTGAGTTATCCGCTCCTGTTGCTCTTTCTTATTCGAAAGAGTTAGGAGTAGTCGGGCTTGCTAAAGCTGCAGATCAATCTGTCGCAGTCTTTAAAGTTCCCAAGTAATTCGTTATGGCCGGAACATACTTAGTTGTCCGTTATATCCGGCAACCAGGTATCTCACGCGATCTACAAGAATCCAACCCGAAGCTATTCCGTTTAGATTTTCTTCTGCTGTGACTAACGAAATTGTTGGTGACTTTCTGGAATGGTCAAGGACACATAATCTGTGTGCGCAATTAAATGCAGTTGCGGTTCCATCAGTATTAAGAAATGCGGTCGGAGCTCCGTAATTGTCAGTGGTTGCCGCATTCTGAGTTGGTGGGTTTTGAATATAACTCCAACGAATCTTTGAAGGGTTTGGCATAGTTGCAGGTGCTGCTATTAACCAGGTTGCAAAGACTCCATTAACGTTCTTTGCAATTGAAACGTCGTATCCTGTCATGGGCGCTACAGGCCCAGAAGTATCAAGATTGAAATATGTCCATGGAGTATTAGAGAAAGTATCTCGTGAAGCAACGCGAACTTCGCCAGATGTAGGTTGCTTTCTCTGGTTTATAGACAGGACTGAATCATAAATGACATAAGTTTTTCGACCATTGAATGTTGCGCGCAGGTGAAAACCAACATCTCCTGTGGTTCTACCTTCAGTTTTCTTGTCACCATCAACGAGTTCGTAAGTCCACTTTGTGGCGTTCTTAAGTCGAGATGCGCCTAGGAGAATTCCCTGACTTTCATCACGATAGAAGACTTGAACTCCAGCAGCTGTGGCAACACAAGCGCTAGAGACACTTACATCGCTCGCTGTTCTAAAGCGTAAAGATTCCCTGTAGTCATTTACCGACGTACCGTTTCCATCCACAATTTCGTAAGTAAATTTCTTTCCATCATAGGTCGCATAGTGCAAATCTTTCTCTACATTTTCAGAGTAGAAAATGTGCAAGGTTTGAGTAGTTCCAGATCCATTCACGCATGTCGAGATAGGTTTCGAAATAGGCGTCTTTGTTCGCGGAGAGGTTCCACCAGCTCCGTCGACCGTGAGCTTTTTCCACTTCTTACCTTCCCACGTTGCAATCTTTAAGCGACCACTTGTGGAATCTGAATACAGAACTGTTGGCTTCTTATTAAAAATAACTGTGGTGAGGTTCTTTGCATCTGCTTCGTCATCAATGACAAAACGTTGCCATGACTTTTGGGGGGTAATAGGAGTTGTAATCACTGCTTCTGAAGAACCATTTGAATTTGATGCAACGACGCTAAAGCTATAACTGGTGCCATTTTTTAACCCTGTAAATGTGATGGGTGAAGTTGAGGAGCTTATAACTTCATCAGTTTTGAGATTTCGCACGGTGTAGAGACTGACCTGAGATGTACGGGCATTTGCTGGGGGATCGAAGGTGACAATTGCTGCTGAATCAGAGATGAGAGCAGAAGCATTGCGAACACCTTGTGGAATTCCGACAGCCAATCCAAGGGGAGGTTTGCGTCGCATATCTTCCATCATCGCAAGCAAGAGTGGGCCAGGCTCTCTAAAAATTTCACCTGCATCAAGATTAGGTGTCATGATTCGATTGAGATCTGATTTTGAATATGTTGCTTCATCAAGGTGGCTTACAGAAGAACCCTCTTCATATTTCGCTGGCGTATATAGGAGAGGTTTGACTCCACCGTTTGCCGCAATTCCTAACGCACCAGACCACACCAAAGTTGAAGTCAGTGCTTTGCCAAGCTCAATCGATGGTGTGGGTAAATCTGACAGTCTGCGTCCATCTGGAAGTTGGGCGTATGCATCAAAAGGTGTTGGTTGTTCGATACTTCCGTATCCAAAGAAATTGTCATATGAGTCAGTGGAGAGAAAACCTAATCCGTGACCCATCTCGTGCAAGAACACTGATTCAAGGTCGTATTCAGTTAATCGTGGAGCTCCATCATTTCTGGTGTTCCAACTTGCGGATGAATTAACTTGGATAACCATTTCAGGATTGCTGGGATCTAAATCTTTTCCAGCTAAAGCATTTGCTAGCGCAGATGGATACCAAAGGCTGGCATCTGGCGCACCGTCAAAACCTGCGTAGTAACTTCCGGGACGTGCGCTACCAAGAATTCCGCTTGAAGAGGCGCGGCTCCATGTTGCATCGATTGTTATAGAAACTTTTGAAGAAAAGTTTGCACCCCATACATCTACTGCTGCTTGGAAATCTTTCTTCGCCCATTCTGGGAAATTTTTATAGTTAACAACAAATTTTGATTTTTGTTCAAGGTAGGCAACTTTTGGATTTCTACTTTGCGTAACTGCAGTTGCAGGGCCTGCGTAAACGTGACCCCAGACAGTAGACGGGGCAACTCTAAATGTTGAAAGTGCTTGAGATTGAATTGGTGAAGCAAGAGAGATAAGGAGAGTAAACGCTGTGAGAGCGATTCCTGCCCTACGTGTTAAGCCTCTCATAGCGCCCAACGCTATCAGGATGAGAGAATGCAGTCATGACCACAGTCACGGTTTATTCTCGCCAAGGCTGTCATCTTTGTGAAACTGCTGAAAATACACTTGAAATTCTCAGCAAAGAATTGATCTTCAATCTGGAAAAAATATTAATTGATGGTAATTCTGAGTTAGAGAAGTTATATGGAACTGAAGTGCCTGTGATTCATATTGATGGAGAGCACCATGACTTTTATAAAGTTGATGAAGCTAGATTTAGAGCTTGCCTTGAAAAACATCGTCAGCATCAATAATTTTGTAGGAATAGCCTTGCTCGGCTAAGAACCGTTGACGATTTTGTGCAAAATCTTGATCGATAGTGTCTCTCGAAACAACGGAGTAAAACTTTGCACCGCGACCATCTGCTTTAGGTCTAAGAATTCTTCCTAATCGCTGAGCTTCTTCCTGACGTGAACCAAAAGCACCAGACACTTGAATCGCAATTGTGGCTTCAGGAAGGTCCACAGAAAAGTTAGCAACTTTTGAAACAACTAAACATGTGATTTCACCAGTACGAAAGGCAGCAAAGAGGCGCTCACGTTCTTTTTGTGGAGTGTCTCCTTTGATTACGGGCACTCCAAGAGTTTCAGATAAATCATCAAGTTGATCTAGATACTGACCGATGACAAGAATCTGCTCGTTTGCATGATGTGCAACTATTTCCTCAACGACTGTGCGCTTAGTTCTCGTTGTTGCGCAATAGCGATAGCGATTTTCTGGTTCAGCTGTTGCGTAAGCAAGACGTTCTGCTTCGGTGAGATTGACACGTACCTCAATACATTCAGCCGGTGCGATGTATCCCTGAGCTTCAATCTCTTTCCATGGCACATCAAATCTCTTTGGGCCAATAAGTGAGAAGACTTCGCCTTCCATGCCATCTTCACGTACAAGTGTTGCAGTAAGTCCAAGTCTGCGACGAGATTGAATATCTGCAGTAAAGCGAAAAATTGGTGCAGGCAATAGGTGCACTTCGTCATAGATGATGAGTCCCCAATCGTGGGTATCAAAAAGATCTAGGTGTGCGTACACACCGTTCTTCTTCTTTGTCATCACTTGATACGTTGCAATTGTTACCGGGCGGATTTCCTTCTTAGATCCAGAATATTCACCAATCTCATCTTCATTGAGCGTTGTGCGCTTAAGTAATTCATCACGCCACTGACGCGCAGCAATGGTGTTAGTTACCAAAATAAGAGTTGTTGCTTTTGCATGTGCCATGGCAGCGGCACCAACAATTGTTTTTCCAGCACCGCATGGCAGAACAACTACTCCGGAACCGCCATGCCAAAAACCTTCTGCAGCATGCTCTTGGTACTGACGAATTTTCCATCCATCTTCTTTAAGAGCTATTTCATGCGCTTGTCCATCGACATATCCTGCGAAATCTTCCGCAGGCCAACCAAGCCGTAGGAGTGATTGCTTAATCTGACCTCGCTGACTTGGGTGCACAGCAATTGTTTCTTTATCAATGCGGACCCCAAGCAGAGGTGCAATCTTCTTCGCACGAATTACTTCTTCTAAAACACCAGTGTCGGTAGTGACAAGAATAAGTCCGTGAATTGGATCAGCTTCTAGTCGTAGACGACCATAACGAGACATGGTCTCTGCAATATCGACAAGCAGTGAATGTGGCACCGCATACCGTGAGTATTTAATAAGTGTGTCTATAACTAACTCAGCATCATGTCCTGCGGCACGAGCATTCCATAAACCAAGATTTGTTAAACGATAAGTATGAATGTGTTCAGGTGAACGCTCTAACTCTGCAAATGGAGCAATCGCACGTCGACATTCAGTCGACAAAATATGGTCGACATCGAGAAGGAGAGTTTTATCGCTCTGGACAATTAATGGTCCATCGGTCATGAAAGCAGATCCTTAATAAAGGCGTGAAGAAAATCGCTACGTTCTTGCATTGAAGAAATGCTTACCCATTCACTTGGAGCGTGTGCACCACCGCCGACAGCACCTAATCCATCAAGTACCTGAGCACCTGCAGCTGCAGCAAAATTTCCATCACTTGCTCCGCCGACTTCAGCACAACCAAGTGGTGACATTCCTATCGCTGCTGCAACTTTCTCTGCGCGCTCATAGAGAACTTTGGTTGAAGCAGGCTGTAGCGGTGGACGGTTTAAACCACCTGTAACTTCCAAGCGCGCCTGAGGATTAACCGCAACGAGAGATTTGATTTCACGATCTACACGCTCTAATTCTGCTTGAGAAAAAGATCGTGCATCAATATCAAGAATTGCAAGATCTGGAACAGTATTTGTTGTGTTGCCAGAGGAGAGCAAAGTAGGAACGACAGTTGTTCCAAATTCCGCATTTTCTAAAGTTGATAGTTTCAAAATTGCATGTGCAATTTCAGTTGTCGAGTTAATCCCCTTTTCTGGTTCAAGGCCAGCATGAGAGGCAAGACCGTGAACTTTGATTTGGTACATCGCAGTTCCTTTGCGACCTGTCTTCACTTTTCCATCTAGGGATGCTTCAAGAACAAGTACCGCTTTCGCGTGAGAAGAAACTTCTTTAATAAGGGCCTTTGATGCATGGCTGCCGGTTTCTTCATCAGTGGTTGCAATAAGCGCAACTGATCCTTCGATTCCCTTAAGGGCATAGAGAGCTTGAACAAATCCTGCCTTCATATCGAATGTTCCGGGACCACGTAGTACATCGCCATTTATTTCCCAAAGCGGTTGGTAAGAACCAACTGGCCACACGGTATCTAAGTGAGCGAGAACGACAACATCAGGTTGTTCTGCGCCCCACCAAAATACTGGTCGACCTTCAATTTCTTTTATTTGTGCCGGAACACCTAATACGCGCGTTGCGATATCACTTGCAAGTGTGACGACACTTCGGCATGCAGCAAGATCATCACTGGGGGATTCACAGCGAACGAGTGCTTCTAGTGCTGCCAACATAGGCTCAAGTCTGCCGTATGTGGGTCCTTTCTCGCTTGTCATAGCGCGGCTACCCCCGTGATTCGAGCGATTCGGAAGGTCTGCACTTCGCCAGTGGCATGGTCGCGTGCAACAAGTGAGCCAGCAGAGAGCTTGAGCGGATCAATAATGCGATGAGAAACTAAACCATTGTTATCTGCATAACCGATTGAAAGTGATGTCGCGGGTTGATTTTGTAAGTAGTCAGATAGTAATTCGAGAGTTTCGTTTGCAGTAGTACGTGGAAGAGAACCCAGAGCTTCTGTAGCGATATTTCGCATGGTGCTTTGTTTACGACTTGATTTTTCTCCAGTTCGAAGCGCACGAAGAGCGCCTTGAATTTGAATTTCATCAGGCGTATCTATTTCGCCAATAATTCTTGGAGGGCGGGCTTTAGTTTGCGCTCGCTGTATTCGAGGTCCGCTCAGGAGTATTCCGCGAGAATCTTCGCCAGCTGGTAGATAACCACAACTTCTCAGAATGTTCATTACTTCTGCAGCATCATGGCCGCAAATGATGACTTCCGATGCAATTTTTCTGAGGCCAAGAATTTCAAGTCGCTTGTCGCCAATGATTTGTGTAATCAGCGCAGGATCTTCACAACGAATAAATGACGATGTATTTCCAACACGTAATTTTCCGTGTTTCTTGGCAACATCTGCAATGAGATATTCCAAGGGTTGCGGCATTGGAGTCTTGGAATTCTTTGCAAGGAATTTCGCAATCTCATCGCCGGTTCGGCCGTGATCTAGCCCTCGACGAATTGTGCTCTCGGAGAATCGAAAAACAGTTGCACCGCCTCGTGATTCAACATCGGCTATGAGAGCGAGTTCTTGTGCGATCTCATGTTCTAGCGGGCCTGGTGCAATTGCAGTGTTATCGCCCTGAATAAGGATGTGATCGACAGCTTTAGGTAAGTCAGAATCGATTGAAGTGTTATCTCCACCATCGAGAAAATCGATTCCATAAGTAGAAATTTGACCTTGACCAGTGATTCCAAGCCATTCTGCTTCTCGAAGTGTCCACGAGACGTAATCTTTCTGAAGTCCACCCGATCGCTTGCTCGGAGCTATCCATTGCGCAGCTTTATAAAGATTTTCTAGATCAGGGGCGCAATCTGAATTCTCTTTTAACAAGTGAAGAATTATTCGACGTGTTCCAGCAGCGAGCGAACGATCTAATTCAGGACCCAGAGGCGCAGTATTTTTCTGTCCCTCTTTTCCAACTAAGCCTGACATTCGAGATGAGATAAACCATGAAGAGGCAAGTGTCTGCCAACGTGAAGCGGCACTTTGTGTAAGCCATAGATCGAATTGATGGGTTGGAAGAATTTTGTCATCAGGATCAATTGTTAGTAGTCCTGAAAGATAAGAAACTTCTGCGACAAATGCGGCGCAACTTTCATCCACACCTAAATGAAGTGAGAGCTCTTTGAGTTCTCTTACTCCAAGCCCTCCTGATCTCAGAGCCGTCGCAGGTTCTTGTGACCAGTAATTCAGAACTTCTTCAGTCCAGCGCAAGAATGTGGTGATATTTGCGATTGCTGCAAGCTGGACGTTTTTAGAATTTCTGGAAGTGCCAGTGACTTCAGGAGCTGAATTTTCGAGTTCGCGATGAACTTTATTGCCGCGAAGATAAATCGCAACTTCTCTAGGGAGCACAACAGTTTGTTGGTTAAATGGAATTAAGAAATTCTCATCAAGTAACCATTGAACTCCTGCACTGGGTTTCTTGATATCAGAGATTGCGCCACGAGGCGGCCCCCACAACATCGCATCGAGAACTTTCTTCGCAGATGCTGGTGCGTCATCGAGTTTCTTTAATTTTAATGGCGCCATAGAAGCTGGTCCCAAACCAGCAACTTCATTTCCGAGAACTTCCCTCAGAGTATTTGGAAGTCGATACCCATCTTTATCTTGATAGATGAGTCCTCGTTCAATAAATCCTGAGAGCAAGAAGAGAGCTGACTTTTCAGTGATTGCACTTAACTCTTTATCTGAAAATGGTTCTGTAAGCACAGCACATGCTTCAAGTACTTGTAGTTGCCATTTATTAAGACCATCTACTGCTCTTGCAAGGCTAGGGGCCGATGATGCTCTGATTGCCAAACTTGCAACATCTGGAGGGACTGGAGTTACTAAATCTGGTCGATGCGTAAACATGGCGATAAGCGCAGCATCATCGAGAGTGCGTAAGTAATCGGCATAAGAACGAATTTCCATAACCTGCCAACGATAGCCGTATGTGAGGTCGTGATGCCAATCGAGTTAGCGCTTGCGCGGGATTAGGTAAGTCATAACTGCCGCAATTCTGCTTACGGCAGGACCAAGCAAACGATTTACAAAACGAGCTTTTCTAAAATCATGAATTGGCCAACCTTCTGCAAGTGCGCGAATTCGCAAAATTGCGTCAGGATTTATTGCACAAGGATTTCCTACTGCTTGCAAGAGCGGGATGTCATTGTGACTATCTGAATATGAGTAACACTCTTGTAGATCAAACCCATGTTCAACTGCTAGATCTTGAATCGCGATTGCCTTCTCCATGCCATGAAGTAATTTTCCTTCTAACTTTCCTGTGTAAATTCCATCTTCGATGCACGCTTTACTTCCTAAGGCACCCGTGAGACCTAGTCTCTGCGCGATTATGTTTGCCATATCTTGTGGCGCTGCAGTAACTAGCCACACCTCTTCACCCTTATCTAAGTGAGATTTTGCAATTTCAAATGTTCCTTGCCAAAGTTTCGGAGAGACGAATTCGTCGTAGATCTCTTCGCCAATTTTTTTGATCTCATCAACTTTATGTCCGCCAATAAAATCTGTAGCCGCATTTTGAAATTTCTCGATAACTTCTTTTTTCTCTGTACCAGTCATTCGAAAACGAATATTGGCTACAACAAATCGGGAGATGTCCGCTTTTGTAAAAAAGCCACGTTGGTACATGCCTCTTCCGAGAAAGTAGAGAGTGGACCCTCGAACAAGGGTGTTATCTACATCGAAAAAGGCAGCTCTACGCGAGGTGAGTGCCATGTCACTACCCTAGCGATAAGGCGTAGAAATCGACGCTTTATGATTAGCGCCATGAGTCAAAGCGTCCATGTAATACGCCACGGAGAGGTAGAGAATCCTGAAAAGATTCTTTACGGAAGACAACCTGGCTGGAGACTTTCTCAACGTGGACAAGAAATGGCAGAAGTTATTGGTGATTGGTCTAAGAAGCTAAATGTTGGTGCTCTTCATGTATCGCCTTTACAACGTGCGCAAGAAACTGCCGCCCCAATTTCTCGAGTGCATGGATTGCCAATCACTACCGATGAAAAATTAATTGAGGCAGCAAATATCTTTGAAGGTAAAAAGTTTGAATTAGGAAGTGGAGTCCTTCGACATCCTGCCGCGTGGAAACATTTATATAACCCTTGGAAACCATCGTGGGGAGAACCATACGAGGAGCAAATTTCAAGAATGCTAGCGGCAATTTTTGACGCAAAGAATGCCGCTGGAACAAAAGATGCAATTGTCGTCTCACATCAGTTGCCAATCTGGATATTGCGAAGTGCAATTGAAGGCCGCAGATTGCTGCACGATCCTCGCAAACGCGAATGCACACTCGCATCTGTGACAAGCGTTCATTTTGACGATGAGGGAATGATTTCAGGTACTTCTTATTCAGAACCTGCAAAGCATCTTCTACCTAAGAAGTAGTATGAGAAAAATTTTTGCGGCACTCGCCACCGTCCTGTTGCTCGCAGGCTGTAGCAACGGCGGTGCATCAAAAGCGGAAGAAAGTTTTATCGCCGGAGATGGAGCTGTCACTTTCATCAAGGCAGGTAATCGCATCAGTGCACCTGCTATCACTGGTCTGACACTTCTTGGAACCAATTACACATTTGAAGTCGGGAAAGTTGCCGTGGTAAATGTGTGGGCATCCTGGTGTTCGCCTTGTCGCGCCGAAGAACCAACTCTGTCAGCAGCTGCACGTGCATATCCCGAAGTTGAATTCATTGGAATCCTGACTCGCGATAACCCCGTCAATGCTGAGGCTTTTGTGCGCAAGAGAGCGATTCCTTACCCTACGTTGATAGACGATTCAATTTTGGCAGGATTCAGAAAGTCACTTCCTGCAAATGCAATTCCATCGACTGTCATTATTGATAAATCAGGCGATGTTGCTGCACGAATATCTGGAGCCGTGACAGTTGCATCTCTTAAAGAAGTAATTGAGAAAGTTCTATCCGAATGACTAATTTCTTTGTCGAGCAAATCATGAGCGGATTTATGCTTGCTGCGTTTCCGCTGGCTGTCATTGCGGGCCTCATCTCGTTCTTATCTCCATGTGTATTGCCGTTAGTACCTGGCTATTTAGCATTTGCAGCAGGGTTCTCGCGTTCACGAGGCAAAGTATTTTTGGGATCCGTTTTATTTGTACTTGGATTTAGCGCCTTGTTCATTTCATATGGTGCACTATTTGGCCAACTTGGATCAGAAGTTGCTGCGCGTGAAGAAGTGATTACCCGAGTACTTGGTGTTTTCACAATCGCTATGGGAGTAATTTTCTTAGGTGCTTTTCCAATGATGCCAACTGTGAAACCTAAAATTTCAACATCTGGCGGACTCGTTGGCGCACCAATTCTCGGCTTTTTATTTGGAGTCGGCTGGACTCCATGTATCGGTCCAGCACTTGCAAGTGTGCAGGCGCTAGCTTTTCAGGAATCAAGTGCTGTTCGTGGTGCGATTCTCTCCTTTGGGTATTGCATCGGATTAGGCCTGCCTTTCATCGCAACGGGAATTTACTTTGATAAATCAGAGCCGCTCAGAAAATTCTTAGTTAAGCGCGGAAGATTAATCTCCCAATGTGGCGGGGCGTTATTAATTCTCATTGGATTACTTCAAGTCGCGGGATTATGGGGCGATGTAATGATTTCACTTCGTTCATTGATCTCAGATTTTAGTCCGGTGATCTGATGAGTAAACAAATAGAAGTCCCCGAGTTAGGGTTTATCGCACTTCTTCGCTACGCATGGAATCAATTGACAAGTATGCGCACTGCGCTGATCTTGTTGATGCTGATGGGCGTAGCTGCGATTCCTGGATCATTGATTCCACAACGCATTACCAATCCCATGGCGGTGCGCGATTTCTTTACTGCTAATCGTGACTTAGCAAAATGGTATGACCGTTTCTCACTCTTTGATGTTTATGGCTCACCATGGTTTAGCGCAATTTATATATTGCTATTTATTTCACTCATTGGATGTGTACTGCCACGAAGTGTCGAGCACTACAAATCTATGGTGGCACAACCACCGGCGACGCCAAAGAATCTCAATCGTTTGTCGTATTTTCAAGAGATTAATGGTTCCAAGGATTCAATGTTGAGGGCCGAAGCATGGCTTAGAAAAAACCGATTTAGAGTGAGAGTTGAAGACAATACGATCTCTTCTGAAAAAGGATATTTGCGCGAGACAGGAAATTTGCTCTTCCATTTATCTTTAATTCTGATTCTTTTGGGCGTGAGTTTTGGTTCTCTCCTTGGAATGCGCGGGGAAGCGATTGTGAATGTTGGTGAACGCTTTATTAGCGTTCCAACTTCCTATGACACTCTTTCATTTGGAAAACTTACAAATGAGAATTCATTAAGCCCATTTCAAATCAACGTGGATAAATTCCAAGCTAAATACGATCCAAAGACCAGTGCTCCTCAGGATTACACCGCGTGGGTAACCGTTACTTCCAATGGCAAGACTTCTCAGCAAACACTTAAAGTAAATAAACCACTGACTTTTGGGCAAACTCGTGTCTACCTGCAAGCCAATGGATATAGCCCTGTAGTTACCGTAAGAGATGCTTTGAAGAATGTTGTTTTCCAAGGGCCGGTTCCGTTTCTACCCCAAGATGGAAATCTCCGATCTATAGGTGCGATTAAGGTGCCAGATGCAAAACCTTCAATTGGATTTGTTTCCTCATTTGTTCCAACTAATGCGCGAACAACTTCGCAAGGTGCGATTTCGATATTCCCCGAGCTTCTAGATCCAAAACTCCTCTTTTCAATTTGGGAAGGAGATCTCGGATTAGATTCAGGAGTTCCGCAATCGGTGTACAAAATAGATACCCAAAATCTTAAGCAAATTGGTTTGGGATCAGTAAAACCTGGTGAGACTTATAACTACAAGGGCGGCTCAATCACATTAGAGACAGTCGTTCCATGGGTAAACCTGCAAGTAGTGCGAGATCCCGGAAAGAGTTTTGCGCTGGTCGGAGGTATTGTTGCCATCCTTGGACTGCTGACTTCACTGTATGGACGACGTCGCAGAATATGGATTCGCATCAACGGTGATCGAATTGAAATCGCTGGACTTGCTAAAAATAGTGCGCCCGGTCTTGAAACTGAAATTAACAAATTTGTTGCAGCGGTTAAGGGAGAGAAGTAATGCAAACCACGTGGGCATATATATCTAACTATTTTGTCTACTCTGCGATGGTTGTATTTACTATTTCATTTATTTCTCACGCATTTGAAACAGCGTTCGCTGTTCGCTCACCTGAAGTGTCGGATTCAACTCAGGGCAATTTGCTGACAAAGACTCTCGACTACAAGCGCACAGAAAAAGCTGCACGCATTGCAACGGCAATGATGATTTTAGGTTTTGTACTCCTCTTTGCCGGCGTCATTGCTCGCGGGATATCGGCAAAGCATGTTCCATGGGGAAACATGTATGAGTTTTCAATTACTGGAGCTCTTGCATTTACAGGAGCATATTTAGCCGCACTTCGTAAATATGATCTTCGCTGGCTTGGATTATTTGTTTCAATTTCAGTTCTGCTTACCCTTGGAACAGCAATCACTCTTCTCTATCGAAACAGTGCACCGTTGGTCCCAGCACTGAAGTCAACATGGTTAGTCATTCACGTTGTTGCAGCGATTATTTCCGGTGGAGTATTTCTGCTTGCCAACGTTGTAGCGGCTGCATATTTGTACT
>CAEZSD010000001.1_pt1 | contig 24756 bp, 20 predicted proteins | sample 7263871 | NCBI WGS metagenome assembly CAEZSD01 (sample SAMEA6813771, study PRJEB35770) | uncultured Candidatus Planktophila sp. | biome: Freshwater; feature: Freshwater reservoir; material: water | place: Czech Republic | collected 2017-04-14 | depth 0.5m m | reverse complement strand
GAGAATTGATAGCGCCCTCACACGTGTTTTAGGCCTTTCTCGCACAACGATTGTTAAATTACTTGAAGACGGAGACATCACAACAAGCGGCAAAGCAATGGGAAAATCGGACCGAGTTGTTGCTGGTCAAGTGATTGAAGTTTTACTTCCCGCACAAGTAAATCAAGATCCAATTCCGCTCACCCCACTTGAAGGCCTCACCGTTGTTTATAACGATGATGACATTGTCGTGATCGATAAACCTGTTGGTTGCGCAGCGCATCCAAGTCCTGGCTGGATGGGCCCTACTGTTGTTGGCGCACTTCTTGCTGCTGGCTACACAATTTCAACTTCCGGTCCGGCAGAGCGCGCAGGTGTTGTTCATCGTTTAGATGCTGGAACTTCGGGACTCATGATTATTGCAAAGACTGATTCTGCATATTTGAAGTTAAAGGAAATGTTCCGCAATCATGAAGTTGAAAAAACTTATCACGCACTCGTTCAGGGACATATGGATCCTTCAACCGGAACAATTGATGCACCGATTGATCGCCATCCCAAAGAGGATCATCGATTTGCTGTGGTGGCCACAGGTAAAGAGAGCATCACTCATTACGAAGTCATTGAGTACTACAGATCAGTATCGTTGGTAAAAGTAGAACTCGAGACTGGTCGCACGCATCAGATTCGTGTCCACTTCTCTGCACTGAATCATCCACTCGTGGGCGATACAACCTATGGCGCAGATCCTGTCTTAGGAAAGAAAATGCAGATGTCTCGACCTTGGCTTCATGCTCTTGAATTGCGATTTAACCATCCAACAAATGGAATTCCGCTCGTGCTCAACGCGCCATACCCGCCCGATCTGCAATCTTCTCTGGCGTTGCTATCCGAGGCAGTACTGCCTTAGGCGCTAATGTTGCGCCACCATGTCATCTGAAGATTTTTCAGCTTCACGGGCATCGACGAAAGACTCTTTTGTACATTTGCATGTGCACACTGAGTACTCGATGCTCGATGGTGCCGCGCGCGTTGGCGATTTAGTAAAAGAAGTTGCTCGCCAAGAAATGCCGGCGATAGCAATGACAGATCATGGAAATGTTTTTGGTGCATTTGATTTTTACAAACAAGCAACAAAAGCAGGCGTTAAACCAATCATCGGAATCGAAGCCTATGTTGCTCCTGAATCCCGATTTGATAAGAAGCGCGTTCAGTGGGCCGATGGCGGAGAAGATGATGTTTCCGGTGGTGGCGCATATACGCACATGACTATTTTGGCTGAGAATAATCAAGGTCTAGCAAATCTTTTTAGATTATCTTCTCTTGCATCCTTAGAAGGCTATTACTACAAACCACGCATGGATCGTGAACTCATTTCACGATATGCCGATGGTCTCATTGCTACAACTGGTTGCCCTGGTGGAGAAATTCAAACCCGTCTTCGTATGGGTAATTACAAAGAGGCGCTCAGAGCAGCAAGTGACTACAGAGATATTTTTGGAGCTAATAATTTCTTTTTAGAAGTAATGGATCACCACATTGATATTGAAAGCCGCGTTAAAGCCGATTTGATCAAGCTAGGCAAAGAGTTAAAACTTCCATTACTTGCTACAAATGATTTGCACTACACATTCCATGAAGATGCTCCTGCTCACGAAGCTCTGCTCTGCGTTCAATCAGGTTCTACTCTTGCTGATCCCAAGCGATTTAAATTTGATAACGATGAGTTTTATCTTAAAACGCCGGCACAAATGCGCGAACTCTTCAAGGAGATTCCTGAATCTTGCGATAACACCTTGCTTATTGCAGAACGTTGCAATGTAAAGCTGCGCGAAGATGAAAATCTCATGCCGGCTTTTGAAGTTCCTCAAGGTGAAACTGAAGATTCGTGGTTACGAAAAGAGGCGATTCGTGGGTTGAGCCAGAAGATGGGCGATAAAGCTTCTCCAGAACATTTCACCCGTCTGAATTACGAATTAGATGTCATGATAAAAATGGGATTCCCTGGTTACTTCCTTGTTGTTGCCGACTTGGTCACGCATGCAAAGAAAGTTGGAATCCGCGTAGGTCCTGGTCGCGGTTCTGCCGCAGGATCTCTGGTGGCTTATGCACTTGGAATCACCGGTCTTGATCCCATTGAACACGGATTACTTTTTGAGCGATTCCTCAATCCAGAACGTATTTCGATGCCTGATATCGATTTGGACTTCGATGAACGTAGAAGATCAGAAATGATTCGCTATGCAACAGAGAAGTACGGTGAAGATCGTGTTGCGCAGATTATTACTTACGGAACGATTAAATCTAAACAATCGCTCAAAGATGCAACAAGAGTTCTTGGATACCCATATGCAATTGGCGAGAAATTAACTAAAGCGTTGCCTCCTTCAGTGATGGGCAAAGACATCACACTTTCGGGGGTATTTGATAATAAGGACCCACGCTTTGGTGAGGCCGGAGAATTTAGAACGCTGTACGACACTGATCCAGATTCAAAGCGAGTAGTTGATCTCGCAAAAGGTCTTGAGGGTCTCAAGCGCCAATGGGGTGTGCACGCAGCCGGCGTCATTCTCTCTCGAGAGCCACTGCTCGATGTAATTCCAATTCATCGACGTGAAGCTGATGGTGCAATCATCACTCAATTTGATATGGGTGCATGCGAATCTACTGGCTTACTTAAGATGGACTTTCTTGGTCTTCGAAATCTTTCGGTACTCGATGACGCGTTGCTTAATATCAAAGCAAATCAAAACATTGATCTCGTACTTGAAGATCTACCACTTGCAGATCAAAAGACATTCGAACTTCTTTCGCGCGGCGATACGCTCGGAGTTTTCCAGCTCGACGGCGGACCAATGCGCGCACTCCTTCGCAGCATGTCTCCAGATTCATTTGCTGACATCTCTGCGGTGATTGCCCTGTATCGACCTGGACCAATGGGGGAGAACGCTCACAATAACTATGCAGATCGAAAGAATGGTCGCAAACCAGTTGAACCAATTCACCCTGAGCTTTCAGATGCCTTGCAAGATATTTTGGGTGATACCTACGGACTCATTGTTTATCAAGAACAGGTAATGGCAATTGCACAAAAAGTTGCAGGCTTTACTCTCGGACGCGCAGATCTTTTACGTAAAGCAATGGGTAAGAAAAATAAAGAAATTCTAGATAAGGAATACATTCCTTTTGAAGCTGGAATGAAAGCGAATGGATTCTCAGAAGCGGCGATTAAGAGATTATGGGAAGTTCTTATTCCGTTCTCTGACTATGCATTTAACCGTGCGCACAGTGCGGGGTACGGAGTCGTATCGTTTTGGACTGCCTATCTCAAGGCAAATTTCCCTACTGAATATATGGCAGCGCTACTTACAAGTGTGCGCGATGATAAAGATAAATCCGCACTCTATCTCTCTGAGTGCAGACGTATGGGAATCAAAGTACTTCCACCAGATGTAAATGAGTCCGATGCCGAGTACACGCCTCGCGGTAAGGATATTCGTTTTGGATTAGCAGCTATCCGCAATGTTGGCGAAGGAGTTGTTGCATCTGTGAAAGCATCGCGTTCTGCTAAGGGTGCGTTTACATCCTTCGGGGATTTCTTAGCAAAAGTGGATGCAAATGTTTGTAATAAGAAAACAATTGAATCTTTGATTAAGGCCGGAGCATTTGATTCGCTCAACCATCCTCGTAAGGGTTTGATGGCAGTTCACCTTGAGGCTATCGATTCTGTCATTGAAACCAAACGTGCCGAAGCTATTGGGCAGTTCGATCTCTTTGGTGGAGATTCAATCTCAACTGTCGCAGGAATCGAAGTAGAAATTCCGAACACCGAGTGGGATAAATCCACCTTGCTCACATTCGAGCGCGAAATGTTAGGTCTCTATGTTTCCGATCATCCGCTGCTCGGTGTCGAGCACGTGCTGCGCTCTCATACAGATATGTCCATCAGCCAGTTACTTGATGACAGTCCACCAGATGGAGTCGTCACAATCGGTGGTCTCATTACAGGAATTCAAAGAAAAGTTTCACGTCAGGGCGCATCATGGGCTGTGGTGAACGTTGAAGATCTTGAAGGAGCTATTGAAGTTCTCTTCTTCTCAAACACCTATAACCAATACGCACTCTCGCTGACCGAAGATCGCGTGGTTGTTGTCCGAGGACGTTTCTCTCGCACTGATGAACAAGTACGTTTCACTGCAATGGAGATGAAAATGCCAGACATCTCCGCAGCGCCAACAGGCCCGCTTCTGATTTCACTTCCCTCCTCACAAGTGACGCCTCCCATTGTTGAACGCGTGAAAGAAATTCTGCGCTCTCATCCCGGCAAGCGAGAAGTACATTTGCAAGTAGTTGATCAAGAGAAATCAACGACCTTGAAAATTGACGCGCTAGTAACTTCTTCACCAAGTCTGAGCGCAGATCTCAAAGCAATTTTGGGCCCAGACTGCCTAGTACGTATTTAGCTCTCATTAATCTCGTCTCGCCAGCATTTTCCATCAAAGTAGAATGAGCATGTGATTCGTACTGTTGACTTACGTGGAAAGTCCTTGGATAAAGCTGGCTACCAGCGACTCTTGCCGCGTGCATCACTTGACGTTGCAACAGCAATGGTTGCGATCGAACCCATTCTCACACGTGTACGAGAAGGTAATGAATCTGATCTGATTGCATTGGCCCAAGAGTTCGATGGCGTTACACCACAATCAATTCGTGTCCCGCAGAGCGCTTTGGATTCATCACTCGCAGAACTTGATCCAGCTATTCGCGCAGCGCTAGAAATTTCAGCAGAGAGAATTCGTATTGTTCACAATGATCAGGTGCGTAAAGAGCACACCACAGTTGTAGTCGATGGTGGCGTTGTAACCGAAAAGTGGATTCCTGTAGACCGAGTGGGCCTTTATGTTCCAGGAGGTCGCGCTGTATATCCAAGTAGCGTGATGATGAATGTTATCCCCGCACAAATTGCAAAGGTTCAGAGCATCGCTGTTGCATCACCGCCACAGAAAGAATTTGGGGGATTGCCTCACCCAACAATTCTTGCAACGTGCGCTCTGCTTGGAATCACCGAGGTCTACGCAGTCGGCGGTGCACAAGCGATTGCACTCTTTGGCTACGGTATGAAAGATCTCTGCGAGAAATGTGATTTAGTAACTGGACCTGGAAATATTTATGTCGCAGCAGCCAAGCGCGCGCTACGCGGATTAATTGGAATTGATTCTGAAGCTGGACCAACAGAAATTGCAATCCTTGCCGACGATTCTGCACGAGCATCAGAAGTTGCAGCTGACTTAATAAGCCAAGCAGAACATGATGTGATCGCAGCGGCAGTCCTTGTTACTCCATCTGAAAAACTAGCAAAAGAAGTTGTTGCTGAACTTGAAATCCGAGTTATGCAGGCTAAGCACTCAGAGCGAATTCGCACAGCGCTGTTAGGTATTCAGTCTGCTATTGCACTAGTGGATTCAATTGATCAAGGAATTGATGTCGTCAATGCATATGCAGCCGAGCACTTAGAAATTCAGACTGCTCAATCTTCTGTAGATGCATCACGAATTCGAAATGCGGGAGCTGTCTTTATCGGTCGCTTTTCTCCGGTTTCACTGGGAGATTACTCTGCGGGTTCAAACCACGTTTTACCTACAGGTGGTTGCGCTTGCCACAGTTCGGGTTTGTCGGTGCAAACATTTTTACGTGGATTACATTTCATTGAATATAGCGAGAAGGCATTTACGGATATCGCATCAACTGTTATTACTCTTGCAAACTCTGAAGATCTCCCTGCACACGGACAAGCAATCTCAGTGCGTTTGGAGAAGCCATGAATTCTTGGCCAACATGGTTACCGCTGCGAGAGAATTTAAGGGAACTCTCGGCATATGGCGCACCGCAGATTCCTGCATCTGCAGTCATGAATACAAACGAGAATCCATATGCACCTTCTGAAGAATTAGCCGAAGCAATCTCTGAGCGAATCAAAGAAGCATCACTTCACCTCAATCGCTATCCAGATCGTGATGCAAATACACTGCGCAACAAACTTGCAACCTTTATTAATGGTTTATCTGGCACCAATTTCACATCTGAGAACATTTGGGCAGCAAATGGCAGTAACGAGATTATTCAGTCAATTTTTCTCGCATTTGGCTCAGGCGCAGCACTTGGATTTACGCCTTCGTATTCAATGCACCCATTGATTGCAAAAGTTGCTCAGGTGCAGTGGGCCGTTGGGACTCGAGCAGCAGATTTTTCACTTGATGCCACCAGTGCGATTGCACAAATTGTTGAAACCCGCCCAGTACTCACATTTGTTACAACACCAAATAACCCAACTGGTTCTGCAGTATCACTTGCCGATCTTGAGAAAATTGCCCAAAACTGCGACGGACTACTTATCGTCGATGAGGCTTACGCAGAATTTTCAGATGAAATTTCTGCAGTTACTTTAATCAATCGCTATCCGAACGTTGTAGTAATTCGAACAATGAGCAAGGCTTTTGCATTTGCCGGAGCGAGAGTAGGTTATCTCGTTGCACACCCTGCAGTTGTTCAATCTATGTTCTTAGTTCGTTTGCCATATCACCTCAGCGCACTGACTCAAGCGGCAGCCGAAGTTGCACTTGATTTCAGCGATGAACTCTTAGGAACGGTTGCCACACTTCGCAAAGATCGCGAGAAGATGCGCTCTGAACTCCACAACCTTGGGCTCGTCGTTCTGCCAAGTAGTTCGAATTTCCTACTCTTTTCTGGATTCAAGCAATCCTCAGCCCAGCTCTGGCAGAGACTCTTAGACAGAGGCGTTCTCATTAGAGATGTGGGATTATTGGGTTACTTAAGAGTCACCATTGGCAACGAAGCCGAGAATAAGAAATTTATCGAATCGCTAACGGCATGCCTGGGAGAAGAACAATGAGAAAAGCACGCGTTGAACGCACAACAAAAGAATCTAGTGTTCTTGTTGAGTTAAATCTCGACGGAACGGGTGAAATTTCTGTAGATACAGGCGTTCCATTCTTTGATCACATGCTCTCTCAACTGGGTAAGCACTCAGGATTTGATCTCACTGTAAAGACCACTGGCGATGTAGACGTGGATTCGCACCACACAGTTGAAGATACTTCACTTGCATTTGGGCAAGCACTTCGGGAAGCTCTCGGTGATAAAGCCGGCATTCGTCGTTTCGGTGATGCGATAGTTCCACTCGATGAAGTTTTGGTTCAGGCAGCAGTTGATTTATCGGGTCGTCCATATCTTGTTCATCGTCAACCTGAAATCGTTGAGCTCATCGGAACTTTCGATACGACTTTAGGTAAGCACATCTGGGAATCAATAGTCGCCGAAGCGCGCATTGCACTGCATGTTCGCGTCCTTGAAGGTCGCAATGCTCACCACGTTTTTGAAGCTCAGTTCAAAGCTGTTGCTCGCGCTCTTCGCGATGCTGTCGCTTTAGATTCTCGAGTAACAGGAATACCTTCTACAAAGGGTTCTCTCTAATTTCGTGATCGCAATCCTTGATTACGGATCTGGAAACATTCGTTCGGCCCAGCGCGCTTTCCAAACAAGCGGACGAGAAGTTCTTATTACATCCGACTATGACGTTGCACTTAATGCAGAGGGACTCGTAGTTCCTGGCGTGGGTGCATTTGCTGCTTGTATGAATGGATTGAAAGCAGTTCGTGGTGATCAATTGGTGCGTGAACGTATTGCACTCAAGAGACCGACGCTAGGTATCTGCGTAGGAATGCAGATTTTATTTGATCGCGGAGTCGAACACGGAATCCATGAAGGCGTAGGCATTTGGAGCAATACAGTTGAAAAATTGGCCGCCCCAATACTTCCTCACATGGGTTGGAACACTGTTAAAGCCCATTCGTCTAGCAAACTCTTTAGTGGAGTAGAAGATGAATCCTTTTACTTCGTTCATTCCTATGCCGTGAAAAAGAGTGCCGGAGAAGTGTCAACATATTCTCATCACGGAGAAGATTTTCTTGCGGCAGTAGAAGACGGTGTCATATCTGCAACTCAATTCCACCCAGAAAAATCTGGTGATGCTGGTTTGCATCTGATTCAGAATTGGGTAAAAACACTATGAGCTTCTTAGAACTCTTGCCGGCTGTTGATGTCAGAGATGCGCGAGCAGTCAGACTTGTTCAAGGCGAACTCAGCGCCGAAACAGCCTATGGAAATCCACTTGAAGTTGCATTGGAATTCCAAGCTGCAGGCGCCGAATGGTTACATCTTGTTGATCTCGATGCAGCCTTCGGTCTTGGTGAAAATAGTGAACTTTTAGCAGAAGTTGTTGGGAAGTTAGATATCAAAGTAGAGCTCTCTGGCGGTATTCGTGACGATGCATCTTTAGCTCGCGCATTAGCAACAGGTTGCACACGAATAAATCTGGGAACAGCTGCACTTGAAAATCCTGATTGGACTGCGCGCGTTATTGCCGAGCACGGAGATCGAATCGCTGTGGGCCTTGATGTACGCGGACATGTGTTGGCAGCTCGAGGCTGGACACAAGAAGGTGGCAATCTTTTTGACACTATCGAGCGTTTGGAACGAGATGGTTGCCAGCGCTATGTAGTAACTGATGTAACAAAAGATGGAACTCTTAAGGGACCAAATCTTTCACTGCTACAAGAAGTGTGTGCTGTAACGAAAGCACCGGTTGTGGCATCGGGCGGAATATCTTCGCTGGAAGATATCTCTGCTCTCATCTCTCTTCATGCAACCGGAGTTGAAGGTGCGATTGTTGGCAAAGCACTCTATGCAGGGGCTTTCACTTTGCAACAGGCACTGGAGCTCACTCGATCATGACGCTTTCAGTTCGAATTATTCCTTGCCTAGATGTCACTGATGGGCGAGTAGTTAAGGGAATCAACTTTACAAATCTTGTCGATGCTGGTGATCCAGTTGAGATGGCATCCCTGTATGGAATCGAAGGCGCCGACGAACTTACCTTCTTAGATATTTCTGCAACTGTTGCAGGGCGCGAGACAACTCTTGATGTTGTACGACGCACTGCAGAACAAGTTTTTATTCCGCTGACTGTAGGTGGGGGAATTCGCACAGTTGAAGATGTAGATCGCTTATTGCGCGCAGGTGCTGACAAGATAAGTATCAATACCGCAGCGATTGCACGTCCAGAGTTGATTGCAGAGATTGCTGATCGTTTCGGTTCGCAAGTACTTGTCATATCAATTGATGCACGGCGCGCGCGTACTGAATCAGGTTTTGAAGTAACGACTCATGGTGGCAGGCAGAGCACCGGGCTCGATGCACTTGCATGGGTTGAAAAGGCGTGCGCACTTGGCGTGGGCGAGATTCTCTTAAATTCAATGGATGCAGATGGAACACGTGCCGGATATGACATTGGAATGATCACTGCAGTTCGGGCAGTTTCTAAAGTTCCGCTCATCGCAAGTGGTGGCGCCGGATCCCTCGAAGATTTCAGCGCCGCACTCGATGCCGGAGCAGATGCACTGCTTGCTGCAAGCGTTTTTCATTTCGGAATCCACCGAATCGGAGATGTGAAAAAGCATCTTTCCAAGAACAATTATTCAGTGCGCACTACACAGAGGGCGTAAGGCAGAATACGTATATGAGCTACCAACTTCCCTCTGAGGTTTCGGCTTTGTTAAAAGACCCCGACTTACTCATTCCAGCAATTGCGCAAGATCTTGCGACAAAAGAAGTTTTGATGCTTGCGTATATGAATGCCGAATCGCTAGCAATGACACTGAGCACCGGTAAAGCTACATATTTCTCACGAAGCAGAAATGAGCTGTGGATTAAGGGCGAAACTTCCGGAAACACTCAACGTGTGCACTCCGTATCACTTGATTGCGATGGAGATGCACTGCTCATTTTGGTAGAGCAAACAGGTGCGGCTTGCCATACGGGTAACACATCTTGTTTTTACCGTAGCTTGCCGGCGACCAACTCTGGGGTCGATGGATGAAACTTGAAGAGTTTCGCGAGTATGCAAAGAACAACAACGTCATTCCCGTCTATCGCAAACTTATTGCAGACGGTGAAACACCGGTAAATATCTACAAGAAGCTTGCGCACAATAAACCCGGAACATTTCTCTTGGAATCCGCAGAACATGGCGGCGTGTGGTCCAGATACTCATTTATTGGAGTGCATAGCCAGACTTCACTCACCGAAAAAGATGGCGCTGCAATCTGGATTGGAAAGCCGCCTGCAGGAGTCCCAGTGGGGATGGATCCACTCACCGCACTTCGCCTGACAGTCGCGCATCTGAAGTCTCCGAAAATTGATGGCCTTCCTACTCTTACAGGCGGACTCGTTGGATACATGGGTTATGACTCAGTACGTCGCCTAGAAAAACTTCCTGAGTTATCTGAAAAAGATATTGAACTTCCCGAAATTACATTCATGCTCACCAGCGACTTAGCTGTTATGGATCACAGCGATGGCACAATTATTTTGATTGCAAATGCAATCAATTGGGATGGGTCTGACCAGCGTATTGACGAGTCTTATCTTGATGCCGTTTCACGTCTTGATCGAATGCAGAGCGAACTCTTATCCCCACTTGCAGGTGACGTAGCACCTATCCCTGCTCGTACGAAGCCAGAGTTTTCAAGAAATATTTCGGCAGAAGATTTCAAGACGAAAATTGAAATTGCAAAGGAAGAAATTCGCGCTGGAGAAGCTTTTCAGATTGTTCTTTCTCAGAGATTTTCGATGCCTGCGAAAGCCGATGCACTAGATATTTATCGCATGTTACGTCTGAATAATCCAAGTCCATATATGTATTTATTTAGATTCGAAGATGGTTATGACGTTGTCGGCTCAAGTCCTGAAGCACTTGTAAAAGTTACTGGCTCTCAGGTCATGGTTCATCCCATTGCTGGAACACGTAAACGTTCCGCGTCAATTGAAGAAGATATTAAATTGGGAGAAGAACTGCTAGCTGATCCTAAAGAGCGCGCAGAGCACTTGATGTTAGTAGACCTAGGGCGCAATGATTTAGGACGCGTGTGTACGCCAGGCACAGTTGAAGTCATCGACTTCATGCATATTGAACGATATTCCCATGTGATGCATATTGTCTCTACAGTCATTGGCGAACTTGGAAAGAACTCCACACCCATTGATGCGCTCTTTTCTGTATTTCCAGCAGGAACACTTTCTGGTGCACCTAAACCTCGCGCCATGGAAATTATTGAAACACTAGAACCAACTCGTCGTGCACTTTACGGTGGAGCAATTGGGTACTTTGATTTCACCGGAAATATTGATGCATGTATTGCAATTCGTACTGCGCTGATTCATAAAGGTATTGCACACGTTCAAGCTGGTGCCGGAGTTGTTGCTGATTCAGATCCAGATTCTGAAAACGAAGAAACCCTCAACAAAGCTGCTGCTGTACTAGGTGCTATCGCTGCGGCACATGAGTTGAAGAAGTGAGAAGCAGTACATGAAATTATTTCTCTCACTCCTTGCCGTCGCTGCGGTGGCCATCGTGTTAAGCCGATCATTGAAATTATCCAATCGATACGAACGCGCTCCTCGTGAACTCTCTGAGTGGAACTCGATTGATAAAGGCATTGACCCGACAGAGGACACACCATGAGCGTCCTTGATTCAATCATCGAAGGTGTTCGTGAAGATTTAGCACAACGTCGCTTACCACTTTCACAAATCCATGAAGCAATGGAGAAAGCACCTGCGCCGCTGGATGCATATGCGGCCCTTTCGGTTCATGAAATGAATGTCATCGCCGAAGTTAAACGTTCTTCTCCAAGCAAAGGTGCACTTGCATCCATTACAGATCCTGCATCTCTAGCCGAGCAGTACCAAGAAGCAGGCGCTGGTGCAGTAAGTGTTTTGACCGAACGCAGGAGATTTAACGGATCACTTGATGATCTAGATGCAGTGAAAGAGCGAATATCAATTCCTGTATTGCGAAAAGATTTCATGGTTGACGAGTATCAATTCTTAGAAGCACGCGCACATGGAGCTGACGTGGTCCTCTTAATTGTCGCGGCGCTCTCACATTCACAACTGAGAGATTTCTACGACCTCTCGACAGAATTGGGAATGTCAGTACTTGTTGAAGTGCACACAGGACAAGAACTTGAAAGCGCAATGGAGATTTCTCCGAGAATGATTGGCGTCAATTCTCGAAATTTGAAAACGCTAGAAGTCGATACAAAAGCTTTTTCTGAACTCATCCCTGAAATCCCTTCTGAAATAATCCGAGTAGCAGAATCCGGGATTTCAACTCGCAGAGATGTTGAATTCGCCCAGAGTGTTGGGGCGAGTGTGATTTTGGTCGGAGAAGCGCTGGTGAAATCTGGGGAACCAATTTCTGCCATGCAAGAGTTACTAGGTCACGGGTAGTCTTCCCCAATGACAACCACTCAAGATCTAGCAGGACATTTCGGTCCTTACGGTGGTCGCTTTGTTCCAGAAGCTCTGATTGGCGCGCTCGAAGAACTTGATGCTGCTCGCATTGCGGCGCAGACTGATCCAATATTTATTGAAGAGCTAGCAGAGTTACATCGCACATATACGGGTCGTCCAAGCATCATCACTGAAGCCAAGCGATTTGCCGAGCATGCAGGTGGTGCGCGAATAATTCTTAAGCGTGAAGATCTCAATCACACTGGTAGCCATAAAATTAATAACGTACTTGGACAAGCGTTACTCACTAAGCGCATGGGCAAGAAACGTATCATCGCCGAAACCGGAGCTGGCCAACATGGAGTTGCATCTGCAACTGCTGCGGCGTTAATGGGACTTGAATGCGTTGTTTACATGGGCGAAGAAGATACAAAGAGACAAGCCCTCAATGTTGCTCGAATGAAATTACTCGGCGCAGAAGTTATTCCAGTGACATCAGGGTCAAAAACTCTCAAAGATGCCATTAACGAAGCCATGCGAGATTGGGTCACCAATGTCGAGACCACTCATTACTTATTGGGTACTGTCGCAGGGCCGCATCCATTCCCATCCATGGTTCGTGATTTCCATAAAATTATTGGCGAAGAAGCACGCGAACAAGTTTTGCAATTAACCGGAAAGCTACCTGATGCAGTTCTTGCGTGCGTTGGGGGCGGATCAAATGCAATCGGAATTTTCCACCGATTTATTTCAGATGAAGGCGTTCGACTTATTGGTTTAGAAGCCGCCGGCGATGGCGTGGAAACAGGCCGACATGCAGCAACAATTACTGGCGGCTCACCTGGAGTTCTTCATGGAAATCGAACATATGTTTTGCAAGATGAAAATGGTCAGACGATTGAGTCTCATTCGATATCTGCAGGTTTAGATTATCCAGGCGTTGGGCCAGAACATGCCTACCTACACGACATCGGTCGCGCCGAATACAGAGCTATTACAGATGCCCAGGCGATGGAAGCATTCGCAATTCTTTCAAAGACCGAAGGAATCATTCCTGCGATTGAAACAGCGCATGCACTTGCAGGAGCGATGCAGGTAGGAAAAGAACTTGGTCCAGATGCAATTATTCTCATTAATCTCTCTGGTCGCGGTGATAAAGATGTACAGACTGCTGCGCAGTACTTTGGAATTCCACTGTAAATGTCCACTCCACTAGACGCTCTTTTTGTAAAGGTACGAACAGAAAACCGAGCAGCTCTCATTGCATATATTCCAGCAGGATTTCCTAGCCAAGATGGATGCAAAAAGATGATCAAAGCATTTGTCGATGGCGGAGTTGATGCCATTGAAATCGGATTTCCATATAGCGATCCAGTGATGGACGGTCCTACGATTCAAGCAGCCGCAGATCAATCACTCGCACAAGGCACAGGCGCTGCAGAAGTCTTTGATGCACTTCAGTACGCAACCCAGTTAGGCGTTCCAGCAGTAGTGATGACTTATTGGAATCCCATTGAAAAATATGGTGTTGAAAAATTTGCACAATCTATTGCTGATAATGGTGGCTCTGGAGTGATTACACCCGACCTGACGATTGAAGAATCAGCTGAGTGGAAAACTGCGGTAGAAAAGATCGGAATTAATCCAATTTTTGTCGTTGCGCCAAGTACTACGGATTCTCGATTAGCTCAAGTGACTGCGCGATGTTCAGGCTTTGTCTATGTTGCAAGTTTGATGGGAGTTACAGGTACCCGAACTTCAGTTTCAAGTGGCGCACCAGATTTAGTTTCTCGAGTACGAGCTGTGACTGACACACCCATTGCCGTCGGACTGGGTGTCTCAACGCGCGAGCAAGCAAAAGGTGTTGCAGGTTACGCCGATGGCGTGATCGTCGGTTCGGCATTTATTAATAAGATTATTGAAGCAAAAGACGAAGCTGCTGGCATAAAGGCAGTGCAAGAATTAGCAGAACAACTTGCGTTAGGAGTGCGAGAAGGACGATGAAAACTTTCACGCCTTGGATCGGCTTAATCTCTCGGCTCATTCTGGGCGGAGTACTACTCGCTGCGGGTTTATTGAAATATCAACATTTAGATAAATCTCAGATGGCAGTACGCGCATACGAACTCTTGCCGATTGCAATCGCAAACGTTATTGGAATCGTTCTTCCATTCCTAGAAATTGGAATGGGACTTCTGCTTATTCTTGGCGCAGGAACTCGAATCGTTGGACTAGCTGGGGCAGTTTTGATGTTTATTTTCGTCATCGGAATTTCACAAGCATGGGCGCGTGGACTTTCAATCGATTGCGGATGTTTTGGCGGGGGAGGCCAAGTAGCCCCTGGAACTGCCAATTATTTACCCGAGCTCCTGCGTGATGCCGGGCTTGCCGCCCTCGGAATTTACCTTTTTATCTATCCACAAAGTAAATTTGCCCTCGATAAGAATTCACACCAACAAGGGAATCAATCATGAACAGCAAGCCACAGCCTGGTAAAGATAACTTCACTCGCAATCTGGTGATTGTTGTAGTCGTAGGAGTTATTTTGTTGATGCTAGTTCCTACACTTCTTTCAAAGAAGACTAATAAAGATGCAGTGATTCCATCTGTTGCATCCTCAGCTCACGGATACGGAATCACATATAACGCAGATCTGACTGGAGTCCCGGTCATCGATATTTATGAAGATTTCCAATGCCCAGTGTGTGCTCAATTCGAAGCAGCACAAGGTGACTACATTGAATCCTTGATTGCAGATAAGAAAGCAACAGTTGTTTACCACACACTTTCATTCCTTGGACCAGAATCAATTGCAGCAGCAAACGCTGGAGCTTGTGCTGCAGATGAAGGTAAGTTCTTAGACTTCCATAAGATGCTTTATGTAACTCAACCTAAAGAAAATTCAGGAGCATGGTCAAACGCTGCTCTTGCTGCCTCTGGTCAATCAGTAGGAATCACTTCTCAGAAATTCACCACCTGTGTGACCAAAGGAAAGTTTGCTGACTGGGTTGGAAATGTTGCAGCAGAAGGCGCGAAGAAGAACGTGAATTCAACTCCAACAGTATTTATCAATGGCAAAGAGCTCAATCGTGGAAATGATTACTACGATCGCAATTTGTTTAAAGCTGCAATAGAGCGCGGATAATTCTTGCGCTTTTCAATTCCAACGCCGACAACTTCAGCGTTTGAAATTGGTCCACTCACGATTCACATGTATGCCTTGTGCATCATTGTCGGAGTAGCGCTTGCAATCTGGCTTGGTAACAAGCGATTTCTTGAACGCGCAGAAAATGGTTTTGGTGTTGTCGCCGATGTTGCAATCATTGCTGTCCCTGCGGGCGTCATAGGTGGCCGCCTCTATCACGTCATCACTACGCCAGAAGATTATTTTGGATCCTCTGGCAATCCAGTCGAAATTGTAAAAATTTGGAATGGTGGCCTCGGCATTTGGGGAGCGATTTCACTTGGCGCCGTCGGTGCATATTTTGCATATAGAAATCTTGCTAAGGAGAAAGTTCTTCCGAGCTTCTTAACTTTTGCTGATGCACTTGCTCCGGCAATTTTGATTGCGCAAGCTTTAGGACGTTGGGGAAATTGGTTTAATGCAGAGCTATTTGGAAGACCACTTCAGGCACCATGGGCACTTGCGATTCCGGACTATGCACGTCCGGTTGGCTTTGAAAATTTCGAAACTTTTCATCCAACTTTTCTCTACGAATCTCTCTGGTGTTTACTGATTGCCTTCTTCCTCATTTCGCGACGGGTTGACAACAAGCCCGGTGCAATATTTACTCAATATGTTTTCCTCTACGCCATAGGACGTTTCTTTATCGAAAGTATTCGTATTGATAGAGCGCACCAATGGGCAGGACTTCGACTCAATCAATACGTTGCGCTCCTCGTTGTGGCGGGCGCTACAGCTGCCTTTCTCAAGATTTCACGCACTTCACGGTAGACTTTTCATATGGCTTTAGAAGATGTCTATCAACGCAACTTGCATCACCGCACTCACCGTGCGGGTTGGTTACGTGCTGCTGTTCTTGGAGCAAATGATGGATTGGTCTCTACTGCGAGTTTGATGATTGGTGTTGCCGCTGCAAAATCTGGCGAACAAGGTTTCTTAGTCACCGCAGGTGCAGCTGGAATCGCAGCAGGTGCAATGTCTATGGCTGTTGGCGAATACGTATCGGTTCGTTCGCAAAATGATATTGAAGAATCTGATCGCCTCCTTGAAATTCAACACTTGGCAATTGATCCAGAAGGTGAATTCGAAGAACTTGTACATATCTATATGGAACGCGGTCTATCACGCGAACTTGCAGTGCAAGTTGTTGATGCGATGCATAAGAAAGATCCTCTCGAAGCACATCTTCGCGATGAACTTGGTCAGCATCCACATACGAAAGCACGTCCAGTACAAGCCGCAGTTGCATCAGCACTTTCATTTACTGGTGGCGGCTTAATTCCATTTGCCGGCGCATTCGCTCCATCTTCAGGAGCGGCCGCAACAAGCATCGTCGGGTTCACAATCCTTGGCCTCGTAGCTACGGGCATCATTAGTGCGCGCACCGCTGGCTCAAAAATCTTGATTCCTACCCTGCGCGTAATCGGGGGCGGCATTCTCGGCATGGCCATCACCGCAGGAATCGGACAAGTCCTGCATGTGAGTGGCATCTAAAGCACCCCCTTGCTACGCTTTCCCAGCAGTTCGCGATACAAGTAGTACATATTTAGTCGGGCCAAAGTTGTCCCTTTTGTAACACTAAAAAAGGACAACGGGTTATGGCACTTTCATCAAATTACCCCGCAGCACAGGGTCTCTACGATCCTGCGCAGGAACATGACGCATGCGGCGTTGCGATGGTTGCCACCCTTAACAAAGTTGCCACACACGACATTGTTGAAAAAGCTCTGACTGCACTTCGCAATCTTGAACACCGTGGTGCATCAGGTGCTGAACCAGATAGCGGAGATGGTGCAGGAATTCTTATTCGCGTACCTGATGCTTTCTATCGCGCTGAAACAAAATTCGATCTCCCTGCAGAAGGATCTTATGCAACCGGTATCGCATTCATTGCTCAAGGTGCTGAAGTCCAGAGCGATATCGAAAAGATTGCAACCGAAGAAGGCCTGACAGTTTTAGGTTGGCGCGAGCTTCCAATTAATTCGAAATCTCTTGGCAAGACTGCGGTTTCTGTCATGCCAAAATTTGAACAGCTTTTTGTCGCTGGCAAAAAGAATGAATCAGGTATCGCACTAGATCGTTTAGCTTTTGCTCTTCGTAAGCGCGCAGAACACGCCCTTGATCTTTACTTCTCTTCACTGTCATCACAAACAATTGTGTACAAAGGAATGCTCACAACGGGTCAGCTTGAGGAATTCTTCCCAGATTTGAGCGATTCACGAGTTGTCTCACCACTTGCACTCGTTCACTCACGTTTTTCTACAAACACTTTTCCATCTTGGCCACTTGCGCACCCATATCGTTTTATTGCACACAACGGCGAAATCAACACCGTTAAAGGAAACCGTAACTGGATGCGCGCCCGCGAATCACTTCTGGAAAGTGATGTTATTGGCGGAGACCTCAAAAGACTCTTCCCAATTGTCGAAATGTCAGGTTCTGACTCAGCTTCATTTGATGAAGTTCTAGAACTTCTCTATCTTGGCGGGCGTTCGCTGCCACATGCAGTTCTGATGATGATTCCTGAAGCATGGGAAAACCACGCAACAATGTCTGCAAAGCGTCGTGAGTTCTACGCATTCCATGCATCACTGATGGAACCATGGGATGGACCAGCGTGCGTAACATTTACTGACGGACATCAAGTAGGTGCGGTTCTTGATCGCAATGGTCTTCGTCCATCTAGATTCTGGGTGACAGATGATGGGCTTGTTGTGCTTGCTTCTGAAGTTGGCGTTTTAGATTTCCCAGCAGAAAAGATTGTTCGTAAAGGTCGCCTGCAGCCAGGAAAGATGTTCTTGGTAGATATCGAAGCTGGTCGCATCATCGAAGATGATGAAATTAAAGATTCTTTGGCCGATGCAGCGCCATATGGAAAGTGGCTTGCTGATGGAATGATCAAACTTTCTGATCTTCCTTCACGCGAACACATTATTTATCCTCACAAATCAGTTATTCGCCGCCAGAAAGCATTTGGTTACACAGAAGAAGAAATCAAAATCATTGTGACTCCGATGGCAAAAGGTGGGGGAGAAGCACTCGGATCAATGGGAACCGATACTCCTATTGCCGCGCTCTCTGCAAAGCCACGCTTACTCTTTGATTACTTCACACAGCTATTTGCTCAGGTAACTAACCCACCACTTGATGCAATTCGTGAAGAGTTGGTCACAAGTCTTGGTGGCTCCATTGGACCAGAACATAATTTGCTCGATCCAGGACCTGAATCCTGTAAACAAATTTCACTCGCGTTTCCAGTGATAGATAACGACGAACTTGCGAAAATCATTCACGTCAATGCCGATGATGACTATCCAGGTCTGCAGTCATACGTTGTTCGAGGACTTTTCCCAGTTACAGGTGATGGCAACACACTTCGTACACGTTTAGAAGAAATCAAGAAGGAAGTTTCGCAAGCAATTACAGAAGGTGCCCGCGTCATTGTTCTCTCTGACCGCGATGGTGATGCTGAAGATTGCCCAATTCCATCTCTGCTTCTTACAGCAGCGGTGCACCACCATCTGATTCGCGAGAAGACACGTACAAAAGTTGGTCTTGTTGTTGAAGCCGGAGATGTCCGCGAAGTTCACCACGTTGCACTCCTTATTGGTTATGGCGCAGCGGCAGTTAACCCATACCTTGTAATGGAGACAGCAGAAGATTTAGTGAACCAAGGAATAATCTCTGGCATCACCCCTGAAAAAGCTGTTCGCAATGTCATTAAAGCTCTCGGTAAGGGAGTTCTTAAGGTCATGTCGAAGATGGGTATTTCAACAATTGCGTCCTACACAGGCGCTCAGGTTTTCGAAGCCATTGGTCTTGCACAAGATGTTGTCGATGAATTCTTCGTCGGCACAACTTCTCGTCTAGGTGGCGTTGATCTTGATGTTATTGCTGAAGAAACTATTAAGCGTCATCACTTTGCATATCCAGTCGGCGGAGAAATTCCAGGTGCAAAGCGCTTAGCAGTGGGTGGTGAATACCAGTGGCGTCGCGATGGCGAACCACACTTGTTCAACCCTGAAACTGTTTTCGCACTTCAGCATTCAACACGCAATAAGCGTTACGACATTTTCAAGCGTTATACCGACAAGGTAAATGATCAAAGTAAGACGCTCATGACATTGCGCGGTCTCTTTAAATTTAAAGATGGAGAACGTGCTCCAATTTCAATTGACCAGGTTGAGCCAATCTCTGAAATCGTAAAGCGATTCTCAACAGGTGCTATGTCTTACGGTTCCGTTTCTCAAGAAGTTCACGAAACTCTTGCAATAGCTATGAACCGCCTGGGTGCTAAATCCAACACCGGTGAAGGCGGAGAAGATCCTGCACGATTTATCCCGCTTGCTAACGGAGATTCTAAGAAGAGCGCCATTAAGCAAGTTGCATCTGGCCGCTTTGGTGTGACAAGTAATTACTTGATCAATGCAACTGATATTCAGATCAAGATTGCACAAGGAGCAAAGCCTGGTGAAGGTGGACAGCTTCCTGGATACAAGGTCTATCCATGGGTTGCTAAAGCACGTTATTCAACTCCGGGAGTTGGACTTATTTCACCTCCTCCTCACCACGATATTTATTCGATCGAAGATTTAGCGCAATTGATTCATGACCTTAAGAATGCAAATAAAGATGCACGTGTACACGTCAAGCTTGTTGCAGAAGTGGGTGTCGGAACTGTTGCCGCTGGAGTTTCGAAAGCGCACGCAGATGTCGTTCTGATCTCTGGCCACGATGGCGGAACCGGTGCTTCACCTCTGACTTCACTCAAGCACGCCGGCGCACCATGGGAACTCGGACTTGCTGAAACACAGCAGACTTTGTTACTTAACAACCTGCGCGATCGCATTGTTGTTCAAGCAGATGGTCAGCTTAAGACTGGTCGCGATGTTGTCATCGCAGCACTTCTTGGCGCTGAAGAATATGGATTTGCAACGGCTCCATTGGTTGTTTCTGGTTGCATCATGATGCGCGTCTGTCACTTGGATACATGTCCCGTTGGTGTTGCCACTCAAAACCCAGAACTTCGCAAGAAGTTCACTGGTAAGCCAGAGTTTGTTGAAACATTCTTTGAATACATCGCCGAAGAAGTTCGCGAAATCCTGGCTTCACTTGGGTTCAAGACTCTTCAAGAAGCGATTGGTCATGTCGAATATCTTGATACTCGCGATGCTGTTGATCACTGGAAAGCAAGTGGTTTAGATCTTTCACCACTTCTTGTTCGCCCAGATGTGGATTCTCCATTACACAACACAACAAAGCAGGATCATGGATTAGCAGCAGCACTTGATAATAAGTTAATTGAGTTATCCAAGGCAGCTCTCGAAAAGGGTGAGCCAGTTCGCATTGATGTTCCTGTACGCAACGTCAACCGCACTGTCGGAACCATGTTGGGTGCAGAAATCACTCGTCGCTATGGAGCAGAAGGACTTCCTTCAGGAACAATTGATGTCACGCTTCACGGTTCTGCTGGACAGTCACTTGGTGCATTTATTCCTCAAGGTCTAGCTCTTCGACTCTACGGAGATGCAAATGATTATGTAGGCAAGGGTATTTCTGGCGGTCGAGTTGTTGTTCGCCCAGATGAGAAGGCAACCTTTGTTTCAGAAGAGAATGTTATTGCTGGAAATGTGATCGGTTACGGAGCTACTTCTGGTGAAATCTTTATTAGAGGGCTCGCAGGAGAACGATTCTGTGTTCGTAACTCTGGTGCAACTGCAATCGTTGAAGGCGTAGGAGATCACGCACTTGAATACATGACAGGTGGAACCGTTGTGATTCTTGGACGCACAGGCCGCAATATTGCAGCAGGCATGTCTGGCGGTCGTGCATTTGTTCTAGATCTCAATACTGCTGTGGTGAACACCGAGATGGTTGATGTTCTTGCAGTTCCTGCAGATCAGAAGGAAATCTTGCGCGGACTCATCTCTTCATTCCACGTTGAAACAGGATCTGAAGTTGCAGAGAGCTTGCTTAAGGATTGGGATTCACAAATATCACGCTTCTCATTAATCATGCCACGAGATTACGCTCGCGTTCTCGAGGCAATTGAGAAAGCGACTCGTGAAGGTTTACCAGTTGATGAATATGTAATGGAGGTTGCAGCAAATGGCTGATCCAAAAGGATTTATGACAACTCCTCGCGAGACTCCCAAGCGACGTCCCGTTGATGTTCGTATTCAAGATTGGCGTGAAGTCTACGAACCGCAATCTATTGAGCATTTGCAGAAGCAAGCTGGTCGTTGCATGGATTGTGGAATTCCCTTCTGTCATTCTGGGTGCCCGCTTGGCAACTTGATTCCTGAATGGAATGACTTGATGTGGCGTGGCGATAAGAATGAAGCTATCGATCGCTTGCACGCAACAAATAATTTCCCAGAATTTACTGGTCGCCTTTGTCCAGCACCATGTGAAACAGCATGCGTTGTCGGAATCAATCGGGATGCAGTGACGATTAAACAAATCGAACTTCGCACAATCGAAGAAGCATTCGATGCAAACAATGTAAAGCCACTAGCTCCAGAGCGTCTGACTGGAAAGACAGTTGCAGTCATTGGGTCAGGACCTGCCGGACTTGCAGCTGCGCAACAACTTACTCGCGCAGGCCACACAGTCGCTGTCTACGAGCGCGCTGAAAAAATTGGCGGATTGTTGCGTTATGGAATTCCTGAATTCAAAATGGAGAAGCACATCGTCGATCGCAGACTTGCACAGATGGAACAAGAAGGCACACGCTTTCGTCCAGGTGTAAATGTGGGTGTAGATCTCACTGGTTCTCAATTGCGCACAAAGTACGACGCAATTGTTTTATCAATCGGTGCAACTCAATGGCGTGATTTGTCGATTCCGGGTCGCGAAAATAAAGGAATTTATCAAGCGATGGAATTCTTGCCATGGGGCAACAAGCAAGCACTGGGTGAAGTAAAAGAGCCGCCTATCAACGTTGCTGGAAAGCATGTAGTTATTTTGGGTGGCGGAGATACTGGGGCTGACTGTCTTGGGACATCAGTGCGTCAAGGTGCTGCAAGTGTTACTCAACTCGAGATCATGCCTCGCCCAACAGAAGAGCGACCATCTGCACAACCATGGCCGACTTATCCAATGATTTATCGCGTATCCAGCGCGCACGAAGAACTTGATAACCGAGTCTTCTCTGTCAGTACTCAAGAATTTGTTGGCGATGGAAATGGAAATCTCAAAGCGCTCAAAATTATTGAGACAAAGTTCGAAAATGGAAAGTTCGAACCAGTTCCAGGAACTGAAAAAGAAATTCCAGCAGATTTTGTATTCCTTGCAATGGGATTCACAGGGCCAGAAAAGTCAGCTCTCATCGACCAATTAGAAGTAGCACTAGATGATCGCGGAAACATCAAGCGTGATGAAAACTTCCAATCTTCAGAGGAAGGAATTTTCGTAGCCGGAGATGCTGGACGTGGTCAATCGCTGATTGTCTGGGCAATTGCCGAAGGACGTTCTGCGGCCGCTGCAGTGGACCGTTATTTGGCAGGGGAGACACAACTTCCTGCGCCGATTGAACCTACAACCCGATCGTTAACCGTTTAGAACTCGTTAGTACACAACAACCAAAGATAAGGTAGCCACATGCGTCGCGCGAAAATTGTTTGCACAATGGGTCCAGCAGTTGAGTCTCCAGAGAAAGTAAAGGAGCTCATTGCAGCCGGTATGAACATGGCGCGTCTGAATCTTTCACATGGCTCTTACGAAGAACATCAAGCACGTCTTGACCGAGTCCGCTCAGCAGCGAAAGAAGCCGGTAAAGCAGTCGCGATTCTTGTAGACCTTCAAGGGCCAAAGATTCGCTTAGCTCGATTTGAAAATGGTCCTCACGATTTAGCTCGTGGAGACATTTTCACGATTACAACCGATGATGTCGCAGGCACTAAAGAGCGCGTTGGAACTACATATAAAGGTCTGCCAGGAGATTGCAAAGCCGGAGATCGCATTCTTATTGACGATGGAAAAGTAACTGTCGAAGTAATTGAAGTTAAAGGCAACGATGTCATTACAAAGTGCATCCAGCCAGGTGCGGTCAGCAATAACAAGGGCATCAATCTGCCTGGTGTTGCTGTCTCAGTTCCGGCAATGTCAGAAAAAGATGAAGATGATCTACGTTGGGGACTTCGCGCTGGCGCAGATTTCATCGCTCTCTCATTTGTGCGAAATGCTGCAGATGTAAAAGATGTGCATGCAATCATGGACGAAGTCGGAATCCGTGTTCCGGTTATTGCAAAGATTGAAAAGCCACAAGCTGTTGAGAATCTCGCAGAGATCGTTGCCGCCTTTGATGGCATCATGGTGGCTCGTGGAGATCTTGGCGTAGAGCTTCCTATTGAAGATGTGCCAATGGTTCAAAAGCGCTGCGTAGAACTTTCTCGTGATGCCGCAAAGCCAGTCATCGTTGCGACACAAATGCTTGATTCAATGATCACCAATTCATCGCCAACTCGTGCTGAGGCAACAGATTGCGCAAATGCTGTCCTAGATGGCGCAGATGCCCTGATGCTTTCTGGAGAAACTTCAGTTGGCGAATTCGCAATTCAAGCCGTTGAAACAATGGCTCGCATCATCGAACGTACAGAAGAACTTGGACTCGATCGTATTCGTCCACTTTCTAATAACCCACGTACAAAGGGTGGAGCCATCACTAAGGCAGCAGCTGAAGTGGGTCTCATTGTTGGTGCAAAATTCTTAGTTACTTTCACACAATCAGGTGATTCAGCACGACGCATCTCTCGTCTTCGTTCACCAATTCCAATTCTTGCAATCACACCTGAGATCGGAACATATAACCGCCTTGCACTTTCATGGGGAGTCGAGCCTTTGGTAACACCGATGGTGAAGCACACCGATGAAATGGTGTTGCAGGCAGACAAAATGTTGATCGAAGGAAAGCGCGCAGAAATTGGCGAATCAGTAATGATTGTTGCTGGGTCTCCTCCAGGAATCCCAGGTTCTACAAATGCAATGCGTGTTCACACCGTCGGCGATGCCGTAAATGGTGTTGTTGCCGCATATCGCAAATAATTAATTTCGAATCCGCCCGCTCTTCCCATACGATAGGGGAGTACGCCTCGGTACTCCAACGGTAGAGAGGGCAGTCTCAAACACTGCATAGTGTCGGTTCGAATCCGACTCGAGGCACATGAGCAAAGACGCCATTTCGACTTCTCCAGATCGCAATGCACCAGTGCGCATTCTCG